>Ga0307517_10011107_pt1 | contig 12505 bp, 10 predicted proteins | sample 23_EM_MG_FD_194515 | JGI IMG/M metagenome (GOLD analysis project Ga0307517, IMG submission 194515) | Populus trichocarpa ectomycorrhiza microbial communities from riparian zone in the Pacific Northwest, United States - 23_EM | ecosystem: Host-associated > Plants > Roots > Unclassified | place...
ATGTTCCCTCTCCCTCTCGGTCGATTCCCCCTGTTCCCTCTCCCTCTCGGTCGATTCCCCTCTCGGTTTCTCTCATTCCCCCATTCCCCCATTCCCCTGTTCCCTCTCGGTTTCTCTCATTCCCCTTCCCCTGTTCCCTCTCGGTTTCTCTCATTCCCCTTCCCCTGTTCCCTCTCCCTCTCGGTTTCTCTCATGCCCCTGTTCCCTGTCGGTTTCCCCGTGTTCCCTCTCTGTTTCTCTCGCCATTTATGCACAAAGAAGCAAATATTGAAGACAAAGAAGCAGGACAAAGATTCAAGGGGCAACAGGGCTCCTCCTTCCCAGTTCTCCTCCCTCTCCCCCCCGGCTACTGTTCAAAAACAAAGAGAGCAAGGGTTGATTTTCAACGCTTCCACCAGGGATATGGTGGCTGGATCCGGGGATGGGGTAACAGGGAGGGGCTGCTTTTTGCTGGGGAAGATTGATTAACACAGTTTGGGGATTTTTGGCGTGCCTTGAATTGGTTTGTTGGGTTAGAATAAAACTGCCGAATGTGAGTGATTTTTGAAGAAAACTGTCATGGAAAAATTGTGTTTTGTGGCTTTGCTTGATGAATTTTAGCTGTGTTATGGAAATGCTTGACGAGAGAGAGATCGTGATTTGTGAAAATAGGTGTATTGAAAAAAAGGAAAGTGTTTTCCTTTCTTTATCAGGAGGAAAACACTTTCTTTTGATAAAACGGTGTTTTTTTGTTGACTGGAATTAAGTTTCCATTGACTACTTTTCCGTAATGTTGCCAAACATGAGAAAAAAATGAATTCCAGGAATTCATTTTCCTTGAAACAAACAAGACATTAAACTCAGAAAGGAAAAAGGATAATAATATAAATGCACAGATGGAATGCTTCGTTGATTGGCAGCTAGCAAGTAACATACTGATAACACTGGCATGCAGGACACGGTTTTATGGTAATGGGATCCTTAAAGCTTGTCTCCCATGGTGGAATATCTGTACCAAGTCAAAGAGGGTGTGATGGTGACGACCTCCATTTTTTGTTTCAGAACTTGCAATTAATTTGATCAGATGGAGCTTGACCTCTTGTTGGCTGCAACAGCAAGGCAATCGGACGCGCAGTAATGCATTGTTTGCCGGCCGTCCTATTCATGGACATTCTCTGCCGTGCTTGATTTTAACACTACTAGTAGCAAAAGGCCTAACTTTATACAGTTAACTTGGTGTTATCTTCAAATTCCTAAAGTCAAAAGATTCAAAGGGTAGGCCACCATCATTCTTTCATACTTATCCAAGCAGCAAGGCTAGGTCAAACTACTGATGGGGATCTGGACGGGGTGTCAATAGGTATGATCTTAATCATAAGAACATGATTATGAAAAAGAAAGAAAGAAAAACCCTATATTGGTTTAACCTTGGTTTGATTTTTAGGTTAAAGGCTAGTAGTATGATAGTAATTATATAATTAAATTGTTGTTTTACGAGTAACTTTCGTGAGGAGAGCTAGAGCTTGCTTCAAGAAACTCCCCAAAAAAAAAAGTCAAGAAGAGAAAGTTAGCTGTACCTAAGCAAATCAAAGCGAGCGGTGGTCAAACACGTACCAACATGTTGGCCACTAATTGCTCTCCATTCTTACCTCCAACTAATCCACGTCAACCTCATAAAATTTCCCAATTATTTATAGCCATAAATTAATATGTAAGAAAAGGACAAGCGAGAAGAGAGAGATGCTACCATTTTTTTTTTTTTATAGCCACAAGATCTTACCTCCCCTCTAAACAACCGCTCAACAAACTCTCCTTGCAACACAAACACATCCATCCACCATCCCATGACGTCTGCTACCACCACCACCCGACATGCATCTCTCTCCCCTTTGCAACTATCTGCTCTTTTTTGTAATTGATGGCTTTGCAGATTGAAGAGTTTAGGTTTTCTATCTGAACGGTGACGTTTTAATTATATATATAAAAGCCGGGTCTCATTTGGGTTTACTCGGGTCTTACGGGTCTCGAGTCAACCTTTCGGGTCAACTAGGTTTTTCCGGGCCAAATCCCTAGCTGATTTTTCCTTAAACCCGGCCCGGTTCCAGCCCCGGGTCAGCCGGGTCCCTGGTCGACCCGCCGGGTCGGGCCGGGTTTTAAAACTATGGTAGGAAGGGTTAGACTTGGACTTAGTACTAGGGCAAGAAGCATGGTTAGGCCTAAACCTAACATCATAAACCGAGCAACTATGTTGCATGATCACATGATTGGGCCTCAGCATGGTTAGGCCTCACCTAACCACTAGATTTCAATGGGTAGCAATCTACGCACCCAACCAAACTGCCACAAAACAATGTTTATTCATGCATTATTTACTTGTTAGTAGAAGTGTCGTATATTTATTCGTTTTATAAATTATCATAACTCATCAAGTTTCACAAGTTATCCATATAATTATCTAATTCAAACTCTCCTTTTGAACTTGCTGGAAGGTGGGAGGGTAGAATTGTACAATAAACTCACTGCCCACCGTCGGCAACAGCACCAGCAGTGGCAACGACAATAAAGGTTGTCGTTGTGTTACTAGTATTGTGGGGTTGCATCTGCCACCAGCGCACCTGAAGGAGTAGTAGCGAGCGCCAACAGATTTGGCACCGCTACTGGTGGCGCAACAGCGCCCCAGGTGCTGCACTTGGTGAGGTAGTAGTGGTTGCTGCCTCTCACATAGCAGCGAGGGCTAGAAGATCTAATGCCACCACTAGTGGCGCTGCCACCTTTTTTTTTTGAAGAATCATAAGAGAAAAATTGCTTTTGAGAAATATAATTTTTGCATATAAAGTTAATTCAAAATGAACACCAATAATAATTAAAACAAAAAATCAACAACTCTAATTGTCTAACAATGACTCTCATATCACTTTTGGGTTCCCGAATATCATGCACACAATGGAAACAATAAAACAATATTATTTCAGAGTCCTTAGGTTCTCGTTAGACAGATCTAGAGTTCTTTAGGAATATATTACTTGAAGATCTAATCTTCTTTGGCTTTGAATAATTCTTTAAAAGCTAGATTATTGCAAACTATAAGCTGTCTATTTGTCCAACCTCCAACGATAATCCATATGAACCACTAGTGAGAAATATTATAAATCCATATTTAGAAGAGAGAGATTGTTATGCCTAGATTTCTAGCTCTCTATTTTATGACTTACATAGTTTTTCTATCTAACAGACAACCACAACTAAAATAAGAGGCATATCTTACTCTTTATAGAGAAATTTGAAAAAACTCTATAAATTAGTAAAATATCAATTTGCTCCTTGAATTATATCCACATATTAATTCACGATAATTTTAAAAATTAACTCAATCAATTCCTCACTTGATTTTTTTTAGATCTAGAAATATAATCCATGTATTAATTATATTTTAGTCTTTAATTTCTAAAATATATTTTAATCAAGTCATTTTTAACTAAATCATCTCAATTTAATTTCAAACTAATAGTTCTTAATGTGTGTGACCTATTAGGTTCCTAATATGTTGACCCCAAATATAAATTATAATTCTAATTAAATAAATTAAACAATTTAATATATTATCAATTCAAAAATTGATTAATTTATATTTGAAGATTAGGTGTATCGTTTAACAATGTGTTATCATCCTCTAAATATTAGAAAAATCATTAGTGGTTTGATTTAACATTTTAATAACCAGTTTCTCAGTGTAATTAATATCCTTTCATAAAAAAATTATTCTGATTTAACATTAAAACATGTAGTATGTTTGTCATGTTGAATCATGTTTGTTCTCTATATAATAGTCATTGATCGTTTGAATGAGATTTGAAACCCTTTTCAAATCTCATTCCACCTTGGCCAAGGATTTCTCAGTCAATACTATTTGATGAATATTTTTCTTAATTCACCTAGGGTGATGAATCCTCTATTGATCACTGAAGTACCTCCATATAGTTTATGTTATACTCAATGTCTGCCCTTTCGTTACCTCGATTAAAATAACATGTAATATGATCAAAGAATAACATTTTCTATATAAAATAACTTAGTGATCTCAAGTTTAAGGATAACTTACACAATTGTTACGTGAGCCTTTCTATAGACTTAGGTGATATCTCCATATGAAATTATTATGCAGGTCAATTCAATGTACATGTTTTATGACAAGCACCTACATATTAGTTTTAGGTATCCCTTATACCTCAGCTTATGAGAACAATTATTTCTTTTCATAAAGAAAAGAACATAATATGTAACAGTCTCTATGACTCTAATGAATGTCAAGTATTTAAGAGAGCATCAGCCATGAATATTTTAGGAATAATGCTTTGATGGAAAAAAAAACCTCATAATTATTGTTGTTACTCATTTTTTATCATATAAAAAAATCAAGAAACAAATAGAACAAGAAAATACAAAAATACAAAATGATATACATGAAGAAATCCCAAAAAATTGCCCAAGTTAGTGGTGAATGACCAAAATGACAAGTGAAAAAGTTAAAGGACCAGAATGTACAAGATTGGTAAAATCAGTGACTCAATTTTGATAGAAAAAGACCTATTTGATGAAAATATTTTTATTTGGGGTAAAGAAATACAAATTTGGATGAGTAAGGACATGATAAGGATTTTAAAAGGCTTAATTAATTTTATTGAGGACTTAATTCCAAGGAAAATAAGTTTTTTTAAGTCAATTTAGGTGTTAATTGAAAGAAATTGAAGTTTGGGGACTGAAATTGGACTTTGGAAAGTTTAATTGGTCAAAGCAGGGGATTAATTGTGAAAATAAGTTAAAATTTGATAGCTATTTAGGGATTTGATTGAAGAAATTCAAAACTAAGGATCAAATCATAAAGGCACGAGATTTCAAGAGCTGAAATTTACTAAATCATAAGCCAAATTGAAGAAAATTGAAAGTGTAATGATCAATTAAAGGTCCAATTGCACAAATCAAAAATCAAGGACCAAGATGAAAATGACGCTAAACTTTAAGGTTGATTAAGTTTGACAGATGTAAAATTTCATGGAATTAAGAGTTTGTGAAACAATTATAGGTGCAATTGCAAGAATAAGGACTAAAATGAAATTTGTCAAATCTCAAATTAAAACTTAATTTCTAGAGGTTTAACCTAAATGACACGTTGTTCACCCACTTTCATCTCATTTCTTAGCAGTTTTGGATGATCAGTTTTGACACCTTCCAGAAGCTTGTTGTGGAGTCCTAAACCAACAATGAATCCAATCATTTTTTCATGGAAGAAGAACATCCCCTCTATAAACCTATTTCCATGAAATTAAAAGTTTACATCCCAATTCTTCCATAAAAGTCTCTATTATCTTGTCCCTGATCAGCTATCACTGCATTTTTAGATTCTTAGTTGATCGATTGGCACCTTCAAGCGAATGAATATGGAGCTACTAACCTCCAAATGGATCAAGGATGGATCCGAATGAAAGATATGCATCTCCTCTACCATGTTCAGGTGGTATTCGATGACTTTTACATTGAAGTTTCTCCAACGAAGCCTTGAAAATAGCCAACTTAGTCAACTTTGACTGAGATACCCATTTGTGCAAAACCATTTAACCTTTCCATATGTTCACACTTAAAAAATCCAAGGGGGTTCTTATTAAGGACCATAAATCTTTCATCCGAGATTAAAAGTGAGAAATGCATATCTTTATCTCTAAGAAAAAGAAAAGCACCTAGATAAAACCACCTTCCCCAAAAACCATTGAAGGACAAAGGTTCTAACTATTAACATTTATCCAGAACTCTCTCATTTTGATTAAAGGACTGAGCTTTGATCAATTTTATAGGGAATTCACAAAAAAAACCCTAGAAAAACCCTATAAATACCCTTAGAAATCAAAGAAGAAAAAAGAAGAAGAGAGAAAAACATGAGGATATACTCTGTAAAAAAACCCTAGTGTGAAGGTTCAAAGACCTAGAATGGTACGTTTAACAAGCTTTAGAAAGAATAGAATGTGAAAGGGAAATAAGGAAGGGAAAGAGAAGGGAAGTAACAGCCTATAGCCAATAAGCTTAAAGATGGTATAACCATGTGAAAACTCAAGGGTGAAATCCTTGTGGCCTACCCATTCATTCTTTTTCAATGTTTAATGATATTCTTAAATCTTTTTGACATTATTTTGTGTTTTAACATTTATGTGGATTAATAAATAAAAATGTTGTTTTCATTAATTAATCATGATTTGAAATTGTTTTTAATGTTGCTAGGATGTTTAAAAGGTGTTTGTGTTTGGTTTTGATGAAGTATAGTAGTTTTGGAATTTGTCAAATGTAATAGTAGGTATTTGATGGCTTTTTCTAGGTTTCTAATTCATGTTCTTGATTCCTGAGTTTGGTTTTGGTCTCAAGTATTTAAAAAGTCAGTTTTGGATTGAGTTTTGATGTTTTTGTTGGCAAATAATAAGGCTATAGCTTTGGAAGTTGAAATCTTATACATGTTCTTAATGATTCAAGGTTATTTGTTAGTGTTTTTTTTTTACTCAAACCTATTTGTTTATGACAATGTGCTTTATTGGGGCTAAGAGAGCTTGGTTTAGAGGTGTAAAATGTATTTTCTAGGTTTGATAATGTATGTTGGGTTTTCGGGGCAACTTGGGTTCATGTTCTTTGTGTTCATCTGAAAATTATTGTCTTGAGTGCTAGTTTTAGATTTTATTTTGATTTGATTTTGGTTTATACAAGTTTGTATATCATCATTAGTAAATAATCTAGGGTTTTCATGCATCAATAATATGTTTTTGTGGGTTTTAATCTTAGAGTTTTGGTTTTGAACCAAAACTCATTTTTGACACAAATCATGATGTTTGAGTAATAATCAAAGCAAATGAATACTTGATTCTTGATCTATGTTTGATTGCAAACAAAACTTTGTCTTTTATTTCTTGAAATCTGGTCTGATTTAATGTTTACGTTGCTAGGTTTGAGTTTGAATGTTATTCATGTTCTTCGTTTTCCTTGGTGTTTAATTTGTTTTTATTAGAAAATTTTATGTTTTTTTTTGTGTTTTTTCTAGTTTTGATTTTGTTTTGATTTAAATCTCTATTCTGGTTTAGTTTTGGGTTAAACCTTGATTTTTGGTTCTGATCATGGTTGAACCAGTGTTTTCGGATCGACCTGGTCGAGTCAAAACCAGGTCAAATACTAAAGGTTTTGTTTGGTTTGCTATTATTTTGATAAAAAGAATTTTGGCTTAAGGGTATGTTTGACAAAATGTCATTAGATCTATTTTGACAATTTTGTTTTGGGTTTGCCATTGTTTTGATAAAAGGAATTTTGCTTTAAGGGTTTGTTTGGCAAATACGTCCTTAGATTTATTTTGACAATTTTGTTTTGAACAAAAATATAGTTTTGCCTAACATGATCTTAAAAAAAATTCTTTTTAAAATAATTTTTTTTTTGGTAATTGTATACGGCTTAATCCTTATAAAAAAATGCATTTTTATTTATAAGACAAAATGTTTTTTCTTAGCATGGTTTTAGAAAAATACCTGTATTGATTTTCCTGTACATCTTTTGGAATTTACAACAAGTTTGTAAAATTCCTTAAGGATTTGACCAGTATTTCAATAACTCTAAAAATTTTAATTCATAAAAATTAATGGTAACATCCCGATATAAATATTGAACTTATAAGTAGGCTAATATTTAAATACCAGAAGTTGACTAGAAAATTTTCAGGATTATTTTAGATATTCATCAATTTTAAATGAGAGTATTTTTCATCATAATATATGAGTTGTGAAGAACCATTTTGCCTTCCATGATAGTTGAACCCTTTTAGGGCACCTATATGGACCATTCCCATGTGAATTTATTTGGGCATACGAGCTCATAATAAATTTAAAATGTTATATTTATTCACAGGAGTAAATCTTCATTATGAGCCATAGATAGATCACCGGTTAGGAACTCATTAAAACCTTCAAACCATATCTAAACCACACAATATAACTTACCTCATGTAAAATGCGCTTGTGAGTATTTTTCATCATAATATATGAGTTGTGGAGAACCCCTTTGCCTTCCATGATAGTTGAACCCTTTTAGGACACCTATGTGGACTAGGGGTGTTCAAAATAACCGATTAACCGAGAAAACCGATAAAACCGAAGAAAAATTAACTGAAAAAACCGAACCGAAATGAAAAACCGATTAAACCGATTTTTAAAACCATAAATTTTAGCAGGTCCGGTTCGGTTTTGAACCAGAAACCGGACCAAACCGAACCGGACCCGTTAAACAATTAACAAAAAATTATGATATAAATAGTTAACCTAACTCGCTAACCCTTCCTCCCTGTGCATCTCATCTAACAAAAAGCCGCCTCCTTCCCAAATAAATTCACAATCTTCCTCAATTAATTCACAATCTTCCTTTCCCAGTTTCTGCACTTTTCTAGTTTCTGCACTACCATCTGCGTTTAAGCGTTTAACAAGCAAAGCCCTGGCCTCCTCTGTTTGGTTCAACTTGATAATGGATGTATCAGATTTGTATATAGAGAGATTTGGTTTAGATGTTTTCTTGGCTTCAGGGATAACAAACATTTGAATTGTGTTTAACTGTTTATGGTTCAAGAAACCCCAATGGTACCTGTTCATGTTCATAGAAGCAAAGGTGAAAATCCAGCCAGGTTTCCCCAAACGAGCCCATCACCCCTTGATATACTCCTGATCGACGGCAACGCTGGCCTCGAAGGAAGCGGGGAGATTATGGACGGCGTGTGAAGCGACATCGCAGATAATGGCAGATTCATTTTTCAAGCCGGATCTGAATTCTTCCAGGTCTTTCTTGTAAATTTCGATGACAGATTCAGATTTGGTTGCTAAGGTTTGGATGAGAGAGCCAAAGGACCGGGTGGAGTTTTGGGTTGGTGGGTCAGGGTTCGGGTTTAGGTTTCCCGATTTTTTGCCAAGAAAACCGGATTTAACCGAACCGGACCGGTTCGGTTTGAACCGGTTCTCGGTCCGGTTTGGTTAATATTTCATAAAATTAATGTAATTCGGTTCGGTTGGTTTTTTGAGTCTAAACCGAACCGAACCGAACCGTGAACACCCCTAATGTGGACCATTCCCATGAGAATTTATTTGGGTATACGAGTTCATAATAAATTTAAAATGCTAGATTATTCACAGGAGTAAATCTTCATTCTGAGCTATAGATAGACTACCGGTTAGGAACTCATTAAAACCTTCAAACCATATCTAAACCACACAATGTAACTTACCTCATGTAAAATGTGCTAGTGATGTTAATACCTTTCCTAGTCATAATCAGTCATCTACCTTTGGAATTTCAAATAAAACCAATACACTCGAGTCTTCTAGTGACCATGAACCAAACAACTAGGTGTTGACTCCTCGATCCTGACATCCCGTCACGCCATGCGTGCACGAGTGATGTATAAAAACTTTATGATTTTCTTTGTAAAATATTTTTGTTACATAAACTTTATCTTTAATTTAGATTTATAAATCAAATATTAGATTTATTAATTTAGAATATTAAAAATAAATTAAGTTTTTATTAATAATAAATATATATTTATTTAAATATAATAATACTACGTGTAAATACAATTCTTATTAACTCACATGTTTCTTTAATTAGTACAAATGTCCAAATCGTGACCTCATGCAAAGGCAAAAAATTGTTCCCTAAAAAAAATTCGGATTCTTCCCCCGTCTTGCATTTGTCTTTCGCACTGTGGACTGCAAAAGCCTCATTAATACTATTGCCAAAGAAATCAATCCTTTTATGCTGATTACTGTCAACCCATTCAAAGGTTTTTTTTTTTTTTTTTAAACTGTAGATATCCGGATTAATTTATGGCATTCAAACTACTAATTTTTAAAACACAAATCTAAAATATGACCACTTAATCTAATCCTCGTGATTACCCCTTCAAAGGGTATTCTTATGAGTCGGGGTTCTGGTTTCAACACCTTTGGCCAAATGTTGACAGCCTCTCGCACTCAGAGCAGGAGAAACTTTCTTCCCGACAGTGTTCTTGAGCTCAGTTCCAGGAGAAAAGTACATGATAGGAAGTGATCCACCAAGCCAAGTGCAGTAACTTGGGATAACTCTCCAGGTTCCTCAGAGACAACATAATTTAACCTCACGAACTCTTGATCACGTGTAAGCAATCGAATCAATTTTCCCATCAGTATCTTCACCATTAATCAACGCCCCTTCAGTTAGTCAAGTGAGACAACAAGTTCATTCATCACACTCTGCCTCGTCAATACACGGAGGTCTAGATTCATTTCTAGAATCAAAACATATGTCATCAGAGACCAACGAAAAAACAGAAGCTAAGAATAAGAAAAATAAAGAAAATTTTTTACAGGATAGAATCAAGGAATACAGACCTGCGCCCTTATCTTCACCAGCAGAGCCATCAGAAACAAAATCTTCTGCGAAATCCCTGAAACGTGGCCTGGGCTGCCTCATTTGTAAGCCTACTACTCCATTTGCTTCAATTAATTATTGTACCAATTTCAACATCAGATACCCCATCAACATTATCCTCTAATGGATTTCTTCATCCTCCTTGTCGAGGACTATTTGGCTTACCACTAACCAACCAGTTCATGTTTCGCGTTCGAATCATCAAGCAGTTGAGTATCAAAATGAAAAGTTTCTCCAGCTGGGTTTCTGCCGAGGGACTGTCAAGCACAACTGTATCATCATTATCATCATCTCATCATGAAAAGGAAAAGTATCTTGGAAGTGTCGATAACCGCTTCCATTTGTTCACTGCCTAAATTTGAAGAAAAAAATCAGGTTTTCATAAAACGAAAAATACCCATTCTTATTACATGTGAAGCAATTCCAGTTATAAAATTAAAAATATAAAGTTATGTTATTACAAGTGAAGTTCAAAATTGCTGAGAAATGAACTGATAGTTTCTAAAAAAAAATAAAGAAGAAGAGGAGGAGGATAATTAGCGAGCAGTGACTAAGAAACTGAGATTCGATCATGAGGTGCTGCAAAGGGTGATGAGTGATGCCCATTGATAAGACAATCTGGTTGAGATGATGATGATCAGTGTCCAAGGGTTTGTTTGGAAGGAGGGAATATTTATTTGTTTCGACACTGAAGTAGAGGGAAATTTCTTCTCTTCTATTATTTTACATTATATATATATATTTAGCGAAACTGACAACAAGGGCATTTGGTCTAGTGGTATGATTCTCGCTTAGGGTGCGAGAGGTCCCGAGTTCAATTCTCGGAATGCCCCTCTTCTCTGTTTTTTTCCCCCTACAATTTGTATTCATATTTCTTTGCCCACCGAGGTTAGAAGCGAACAATGTTTTTCTATTTGATGTTTCAATTGTTTTAATGTACTCCCTAAAGTTTTGACATCGAATCAACTAACCATTAATATTTTTCGATCTCAAAATTTTTAAAATTTGATGAAATAAATCCTTTTGCAAATAATTTGATGTTTATCTCCTCCTTTTAATAAAAAAATCTAAATAAAGCTACTACATCATTTATGTTTAAAAGTACACGCACGAAAATTATAAAAAGGAGTGGAATGATAAAAAAAATTTAAAATTATTTATCTTGTAATTTAAAATTTAAGATTAAGTTAATTGTGAGTTTTGAGATAATAAAAATTAACAATGTTACTTACGAGGAATTCAATAATTTATTGGTTTATAATAGTTTAAGAGATAAATTGTTTGAAAATAATGACATTATGTATTATACTTATTGAATAAAAGGTCCCAGTTCATCACAATTAAATAACACATATTTAAGTGCTTGTCTGAATTCTATTTCTATCAAATATCTTCCCATCATAATATTTTTTGTACAAGTTTTTCATGATGGAAGAATATTGACAAGTTCTCACTCAAAGACACTTTCCTACTATCATCATGTTTTGGAACGCGGTTGATTTTTATTTTCAAATGAGGCTTGAAATAGTATAAGATAAATATTGAGATGTCTTCAATAATATAAATCTCGCATATCGAAGTCTCAACATGCGTTTTGTTTTTTACTTTTCTTTAAGGTTGAACAAGTACTTGTATGAAATTAAATGAATATTTTGTATTTAAAAAATACTATGATTTTAATTATAATGTATGTAAAGGCATTTTCCCATTATTATCATGCTTTGGAACGCGATTCATTTTTATTTTTAAATGAGGTTTGAAATAATACAAGATAAATATTGAAATTTAAATTTAAATTTTAATTGAAGTTGCACTTTTAAAACAAATAACCAGTAAATTTCATGCTTCTCAAGCACACATTTATTTAATGTCGGGCTTTGAAAGTCTGAAAATATCAAGTATGCTATTTACCGTATCTTTTTCAAGTGTTCCTATTCCACTAAATTTTTATATTTACTGTAATAATATTTTTTTTAAAAAACAAAATAATGAGAGCTATTGAGAAAAGTTGATGAGATGGTTGACATTCCAACCAATGAGCTTATAATTTAGTTATGCT
>Ga0307517_10011108_pt1 | contig 12505 bp, 7 predicted proteins | sample 23_EM_MG_FD_194515 | JGI IMG/M metagenome (GOLD analysis project Ga0307517, IMG submission 194515) | Populus trichocarpa ectomycorrhiza microbial communities from riparian zone in the Pacific Northwest, United States - 23_EM | ecosystem: Host-associated > Plants > Roots > Unclassified | place...
TAGATCTTTGTGATAAAGGTTTGTAGGCAAAAAAGTATGTTGATATCATGCCATTCACAGATATCAATATCACAAATTGTGACTCAAGTAAGCAAAAGCAAAAAAGCCATGAAAACATGCCTACAGAGACTTAAACTTTTTAAAAGGAAAAAAGTCCATGAAGAAAGGGAATTTATATTTTTTAGTTAAGTATAAATACATATTGATTATATAACATTATACTTGATCTTTGACAAACTAATGTTTTACCAACAAATCTCTTTTGAGCACTCCTTTGAGCCCTTATCTCTTAGATAGTGCGCCTTCATGCCCTATCCTTTTCTTTTGAGCGCATCTTTAAGCCCTTAACTCTCAGATAGTGTACCTTCGAGCCTTATCTCTTTTCCCTTTGAGTGTTTATTTGAGCTCTCATCTCTTAGTGCGCCTTTAAGTCCTATCTTTTTTCCATTTGAGCTCTCATCTCCTAGATAGTACACCTTCAAGCCTTATCTTGTCATCCCTTCAAGACATCTCTGGCCAAATTCTTTTGCCATGTAAATCATATTTTTCACATGGGCAGGTCACCTATTATAATGAGACTATTTTAAAAAAATCTTTTCATTTTTCATATGGACATGTCGCCCATTACAATGAGATCATTTGTAAAAACCTTTGTATTCTTCATCTGGGCAGGTCACCTATGACAATTTAACCATTTCAATTTTTTTTTTTGAAATTTACCAATAGGCAGGTTGCCTAGTACAACTATACCACTTCAATTTTTTTTTTTTAGTTTTTCACAAAGATCATTTTTTTCTTTACAAATCCTACCTCTTTTCTTTTGCATAGTGCGCTTTCTAGCCCTTGTCATGGGGTCGCGACACGAAGTTGTCGGTGACGACATAGGCTTTTATCGTGCCTCTTGATGAGGTGTTGTGTTAGAAAGGTTTTTGGATTTAATCACAAAATTATGATTAATGTTCAGGAGTCACCACCTAGTATTATGGTCACTAGGAACCTATGGTCTGTGAGAGTCTAACTAAGGGACTCCTTGTGCAAGGGGAAGACGCATCACCCCCAGTGCACCCTACCTAAGGTAAGCTGCATTGTTGTTTGATTGTTTTTCTAGGTCGGGTTTCTATTCATTGGTATTTTTAAGGTTTAAGGTAGAACTCCCTTCGTGATAGAGCCTTTACCTCATCGGGTTTAATCCTCACTATTCTAAAGTCTGAATTTAGCATCGTATTTATTTACACCTTGTATCTTTAATACCTGAGGGTGTACTTTATCGTGTAATTTTACACCTCACAACTATTAAAGTCTATACCTGGATCCTAAAAAAAAAGGTTTGGAAAAATGTTTTTGATATTTTGGCCAAACCCTAATGGATGATCATAAACTGGTTATAATATCTATTTTTTTGGATTTTTAAAACATGAGAAAGATGCAATTTTTTAATGAAAATATGCTTGGAAATTTTTTAGGATTTGACCGTATGTATGAAAATAAAATATATATTTTTTTTATTTTGGAAAGGGAAATTAATTTAAAAGTTTTTGAGATTTTTTTTTGAAAATGTTTTGATTTTTTTTTGAAATATTTTGGAGAAAACCGGGTGTTTTAATACCTGATTTGTATTTTACAGTGTAAATAGACAACCCGATATTATGCAAAATTGGTAGAAAAATATTTGAGAAAATCACAATTTTTTTGAAATGATTTTTGAAAATTTTGAATTTTTTTAAATATTATAATATATATTATTATAAATAAATATATATTAAATATACATGGGCTGGGCCGGCCTAACTGGCTGGGTCGAGCTCAGGAATGTTGGATTGGGCCAATATCGGCCTAACAGATTTTTTTCCCTTCCTTTTGGGGCCGGGCCGAGTCTAGCCCATGTAGTTGGGCTGGGCCAGAAGTGGCCCGACACGACGTTCACTGCATGAACAGTGATCGTGAATTATAATTCACGCCTACTATTCAAGCGTGAACAGTAAGACGTGAATTATAATTGATGTATACTGTTCACTTGTGAACAGAGGCAATGAAGAAGAAGAAGAAGAAAGAGAAGAGAAGAAAGCTACTTGGCACGATGGCGGTCTGGCCGTGGAGGACGACGTGCGGTGGTGGCTGAGGTTGTGGCAGAGGTGGTGGCCGGTCTTAGCCGCTAGTAGAGGAAGAAGAAGAAGTTGCAGAGGAGAGAGAGAGTTGGTGAAACCACCACATGAGGTAGTCAGACGGTTGCTTGTGGTAGAGAGGATGGTGGTCAAGCCGACAATGATAGTGGTGGTGGCCGAAAGCCCCGACAGAGAAGAAAAGAGAGAGAACTCGTTGCAGAGAAAAAAAATTAAGGAGGAAGAGACTGGTTTTTTCTGATTTTTGGACAGGATTTTCTTCCTGCTCAGACCATGAAATCCACCCCTATTTATAGGGGGTGGAAAAGGGTAATCTTGTCTTCACAGGGCAAAAATTTAACCCCTTGATTCGGTTGGTAAGGATCCCAACCGTTGGTTCAAAGTAAGCACCATAAACTGTAAAATCTGACAGTTCAAGACTGTCTGAGTTAGTTAATTTAGGCCGGTGCCGGGGTCTTTTTGATGATAATATGCCTGAACAGACCATACTCGAGGATAAAGGGATGTTAGTTGGTTCATGTGTAGTCAATTTTGACGGATATACGAGGCATTAAATGCACCTGAAAAGTAGTCACCAAGGCAACAGTCTCGGGCAAAATCGCGGAAGACAATGAACAGTGATCAGACGACACGTCATCTGTTCCTCTCTCTCTTTTTGTTTTTTTAAATCCAAAAACGGCGTCAATTTGGGTAAAATAAGGGATTTTTGTCAAACTTCAATTGAGGCCTTAAGCTTTCGCATTCGTTCAATTGCACCCCTAATTAACCCTAAACATTTGATTTAGTGGAATTTAGCCCCTGTCAAACTCAATTTGAACCCTGAATTTCAGAGCTTTTTGCACTTTGGTCATTGGACTTGGATTTATGCAATCTAACTCCTAATTGACCATTAAACTTCTAATTTTTTCAATTTCACCCCCGGTTTCAACCAATTAAGCCCCTAGAGTTCGACGTCTTTTACAACCAAGTCCTTGACTATGAAAATCTTCAATTTGACCTCTAATTAATCCTAAAACTTCAATTTTCTTGTGATTTTACCCTTGATTTCAATTAATTAACTTCGTAAAAATTAAATTTAGTCTCTTAAAATTCCAATCTTCTCAATTAAGCCCAAATTGGGCTCCCAAACTTAATTGTTTACCAATTAAGCCCAAAATAAAATTAATTTGACCCATTTAAAGTGTAATTAAGTCCTTGTACTTAATTAAATCATTCAATTGAACCGAAATTAATTCTTAAACATAATTAAATTTTAATTTGACCCAAGATTAAATCAAATTGACGTATTAAAATTTGTCATTGGACTTAAATGTTTTGCAAATACATCCAATAAGCATTTAATTTGACCTGGAATTTGCATTGTTTCTCCATTTTTTTGTCATAATGGGGTATAATTAGGCCTTGAATTTTCTCCAAAATTCCAGTTGCATTCCCTAACCTGCTTTCTCCATGTTGCTAGCTTTTATTTTATTTTTTGATTTTTATTTTTTTAAAAAGTGAATTTTGGGGAATAAACTAGAATTAGGTTATGACAGCCCTCATATACCAGATAGTGCGCTTTCTAACCTTATCTTTTTTTTTTTCCCTCTGAGTGCACTTTCTAGCCCCCGCATACTGGATAATGCACTTTCTAAGCCTTATCTCTCTCTTTTCAACTTTGTACCCTTATCCCGACCCTTATCTCGGATAGCTCGCTTCCTAGCCCTATCTCCTTTTTCTCTAAGTGCGCTTTCTAGTCCTCACTTCAAACACTTTCAGAAGGATTGACCATTTCTTGATCTGGTGAGTCCGTTATCTCTCATTCATTTTTCTTCATTACAAAGCTTACTATCAAAAGTCTCTTACGAGACTTTCTGTCGCAAGCATTGTTAAGAAGGGGACAACTGTCATCACTTATTTTTGGGTTATTCCCTAAATTTTACCCCTTTTCCCTTTAAAATAAATAATAAATAATAATGGCAAGAATACTAGCAATTTGGAAAAAACAAAAACAAGCTGAGAGAATTTCAAATATAGAGGAAGATCAAGCTACAATTTTGAATGTATCGGAAACCTAATTGTACCTTATTATACCTAAAATTAAAGAGACAATGCAGATTCAAGGTCAAATTAAAATATTATTGGATGAATTTGCATAAATATGAAGCCCAAACACAAAATTAGATTTTTAATAGGCCAATTTGATGTAATCATGGACCAAATTAAAAGTTTAATTATGTTTAAGAATTAACTTGGGTCAAATTAAAGGATTTAATTAAATTTAAGGACTCAATTATACTTCTATTAGGGGCTTAATTCATGAAAAATTAAGTTTAGGAGCTCAATTTGGGCTTAATTGAAAAGATTGAAATTTTAAAGGGCCAAACCTAATTTTTATAAAGTCAATTCATTCAAATCAAGAGTAAAATCACAAGAAAATCAACATTTTAGGGTCAATTAGGGGCTAAATTAAAAAAATTTGCAGCTAAAGACCTTTTTAAAAGAGGTGTCGAGCTTTGGGATTTAATTGGCTGAAATCAGGGTGAAATTGAAGAAAATTAAAAGTTTAATAGTCAATTAGGAGTTAAATTTAAGAAATCCAAAACCAAGGACCACAATAAAAAAGACGCTGAAATTCGGGGCTGATGTTGAAATTTGACATGGGAAAAATTACATAAAATTAAAAGTTCTAGGCCAGTTAGGGGTGTAATTAAAAGAAATAAAAAACCAAAGGGCTAAATTGAACTTTGGCCAAATCGCTAAATTAAAACCTTGAAATCTAAAACGACATCGTTTTGACCAAAACGACGTGATTTTTTACCCAAATAGTAACAAAAAAAAGAAGACAAAGGAACTAGATGAAATGTCGTATGGTTACTATTCATCATCTTCTTTTTTTTTGTTAGAAAAGTTGCTCGGGTTGACTAGCTTTCAACTACATTTAATGTTTCATTTCTCTACCAAATTAGACAAACCATAAACCACCATGATGGCTTGACATTTGACTACATCCCAATATGGTTATTTGTGGCTGATTGACACCACAACTGCCGTAGAGATGCCTCATAGAGGCCACCTCGTACTGCCTTTAACCATCAAAATTTGAATCATTTTAAGTCAATGGTTGAGGTCCTTCTAAGCTAAATCAAGGGTCAAGATTTGTCCTTAAAAAGACAAAATATCTCTCTTCTGCCCCCTATAAATATGGTGGAATCCATGCATTGAGGGAGGAGAAATCAGTGGTCAAAGTTAGGAAAAACTTAGGAGTGATCATTTTCGATTCGGTTCGGTTTTTGTCAAAAAAAAGTAACCAAACTGTAATTTTTTTAAAAAAAACTGAACCCGGTTCAAACCGACCAGTTTCAGTTTGATTTGGTTTTTTTAGGACAAAAAAAGGTTCAAACCAGTTTGGCTCGGTTTGTTTTCGGTTTGGGTTCATTTCGGTTCGGTTTTTTCGGTTTCAAGCTTATAAAACCGAAACCAAACCGAACCGGTCGGTTTTTTCAAAATTTTAATCGGTTTAATCGGTTTTTTTTCACGGTTCGGTTTTTTCGATTATTTTTTTCCGGTTTTCTCAGTTTAATCAGTTTTTTATTTTTCAAAAAATCAGCCCCCTCCCAGGTTTTTCTTTTACCATTGCTACTCTTCCCTCTCTCTCCATTGTGTTCTCAGCCACTCCAACCCCACCCATTCTGTGACCAATGATAGCCTAACCTTTTCCACCAGCTCATCTTATAACCGGTAATAGTACACAACCGCCGTCACCGCCAATTTCTTCATTTCCACTACAGGCTTCTTCTCTTCCAGCAACTAACATCTCCAACCACCAACGTGTGCCATCAGCCAAACCTCTACCAACATCTCCAGCCGGACCTCCAACCTGCAACACCGTCATCCCAGGTAAACTCATTTATCCTTTCTCTCATACGCCCCATTTCTTCTTCTTTCCTATGTCTTGCATGTAAGACATGAAGTAATTCACCTCCTGCAACTGTTGGCTTTTGCCAGCAATTATAAGGATGGGCTGCACCCGTTCCAGCCTAGCCTATATTAATGCACCAAGTCTAGCCTAATGTAAAAAAAAAGAGGAAAGGATGTTGGGCTGATAGTCGACCCAACCCAATTGAGTCAGGCTGGGCCGAGTCCAACCCAATATGTTAAATCAATAATTTATGTTTAATAGTAAATTAATAATATTAAAATATTAGAAAAAAATTCAAATATTCTAAAGGGGGTTTTAAAAATATTTATTGGCCCATCGCATGTTTTTCCAATTATTTTGCATAATATCAAGCTGTAAACTTACATTGTAATATACAAATTTGGTATTAAAAATACCTAGTTTCCTCTGAAACTTAAAAAAAAATTCCAAATTTTTTTTTAAAAATAAGTTTTCATTTAAAAAAACAAAAAACAATTGTTTTGTTTTCGTGCATACGACCAAATCCTAAAAGTTTTCCAAGCATATTTTTATATAAAAAAAAATGCTTCTTTCTCATATTTTAAAATGCGAAATGGATATCGTGACTAGTTTATGATTATCCGTTAAGGTTTAACCAAAATATCAAAAACCCTTCACTAATCATTTTGTTCACTTTATTTTTAAAGTGTTAGGGTTTAGCTACAGAATTTAATATTTGAGGGTTTGAAATTACACAATAGAGTATACACTCAGGTATTAAAGATACAAAGCAATAAATGCGATGATAAAATTCAGACTTTAGAATGGTTAGAACTTAACCCGATAAGGTAGAGACTTCCTTACAAAGGGAGATCTTCCTTAGACCTTAGAAAAAAAATGATACAATCCAGGCAAGGTCAAATTCGGATTTTGATGTAAAATATGCAATTACCCAGTTTTACGGCAACAATCATAATTCTCAATCCGACCGTTAGATCGAGCTGAATTTTACATTGAGTCTCCTGACATATTGTCCTACCTTGGTTAAAATTTCAGATCTATCGAAGTTCAGGAAGGCATTGCAATACGGGTTAACAGAGGCTGTATGAATTTTGTTATTTACTTCCTTTTGACTTGTGGACTTTCTATTTGGTAAGGATCCTTTTCCTACAAAGATATGGCAGTTTGTTTTGGGAATCTCATAGCTCTACAAGGATCTTTAATGGGCTGCAATATAGTTTTCAAGTGTGGCAAGGATTCATAAATGTTTCAAAATCCTTTTCTTACAAACGATTCCTTATGCATCCTAGCAACAACAAGGAAAGAAAGTCAGCAATTTATTCTCCTAATCAAGTAAGGAAGTTGGCCATATCTTATTCTTAAAGAGGGGAGGATTATTTAATACTTTCCCTAACTTAGGAAGGAAAGTAATTAAATCAGCAACAAAGGAGTAAATTTTTTTTCCTATTTTTCCAAGTTAAACAAGAAAATCCAAGCTAATCAAGGGTTTCTTTAAGTCTAGAGTCGGTATAAATAAAGGCATAACCAAACACGTAAGGGTACGCAATTGAGATTAATAAAAGTTCTTGTTTGCTGCACTTTGTGTGTGTGTGTGTGTGTGTGTATGTTGATGAGATAATCTCCCTTCCATGGTTCTGTAAAAAACTAAAAAATGACTTATCGAAGAACAACTCTTTTCGTGGAGTCATCCTTTTACTTCTCGTTCGCGAATCAATATTCATTGGGTGGGGGTTTCTGTTTCCAATAGTGTTGGTGCCTAGGTACAAGTTATCTTTGTATCACACTCCTATCAAACCTGATTTACTTGGCTTTCAGGAATTGGTGTCTTTGCGTGTGGGTTGCATGACCACGTGATCACGAGATTCGCATCAAAAAACCAATGAATAGAAACACAACCTAGAAAAACAATCAAACAACAATGCAACTTATCTTAGATAGGGTGCACTTAGGGTGATACGTCTTCCCCTTGCATAACCAATCCTTTACCCAGACTCTCACGGACCATAGTTTTCCTAGTAACTATAATACTAAGTGGTGAATCTTGAACTTCATAATCATAATTTTATGATTAAACTCAAAACCCCATTTTCAACACGCACTCAAGAAGCAGACCTCTCATTCGACGTTGTGCACGTCACAACAAAAACATTACTTCAAAAATCAATTATTTCAAATTTGTTTTTGCTTTCCTAGAAAATTCAAAGACTACGAATTTAAATTTGATTAAAGGATACTCCATTCATACTTACCACATTAATGCATTGATTCGAGGAAAGCAAGCACATCTCGTGCATCTTTTACAAGATGTTTTTGTACAATTACAAAATCCTATTTTACAAAAAAAAAAAAAACAAGAATTTCAGAATTTCAAAGCGAGATAAAAAAAATTGTTTTGATTTACCAAATGCCTTTTGGAAGAGAAAACAACATGTTATTGATCTTTCTTATGATAATAGTTGTAATGAAAAGCAAATTCCTACATAGCATGACGTATTCAAATGAATGCTGAATTAGAACAACATTGTCGACTCGAAATCAAAGATTTAAAATCTAAAAATCTTATACAAAAGTCTAGATTACCTTGATCATGTACAACCTTTTATATTAACAAAAATTCTAAGATTGAACAAGGCACATAAAGGCTTGTCATAAATTATAAACATTTGAATAAAACTTTGAAATGGATTAGATGTCCAATTCCAAACAAAAAAGATTTGTTAAAAAACTATATTTTGCATTCATAATTTTAAATTTTGATATGAAGTCAGGATTTTGGCAAATTCAAATTCATTCAAAAGATCGTTACAAAACTACATTTACAGTTCTATTTGGTCAACATGAGTGGAATGTCATGAAATTTCGATTAAAAAATGCTCATTTTAAATTTCAAAGAATCATGAATGATATCTTCAATTCATATTCAAAATTGTGAATAATATACATTGATAATGTTCTTATATTTTCAAATTCAATAGAACAACATTTCAAACATTTACAAACACTCTTTATGTCGCAAAGAAAAATAGGTTAGTTGTTTTAAAAATAAATATTTCTCTTTTCCAAACTCGTATTCATTTTCTTGGTCATTATATCTCCTAAGTAACCATTACACCTATTGAGAGATCCCTTACATTTGTTAGTAAATTTTCTGACAAAATTCTAGATAAAACCCAACTATAAAAGTCTTTAGAAAATCTTAGTTATGTTTTAGATTTTTACCATAATATGAGCATAATAGCGAAACTCTTATATGATAGGTTAAGAAAGAACCATGTTTCATGGTCTAATGAACATACTAGGATTATTCGACAGATTAAAAAACAAGTCCAATAAATTCTTGCTTATATATTGCTAATCCCTTAGCTCCTAAAATAGTTGAGACAAATGTTTTTGAGTTGGGGAACGAGGTTATTTTTAAACAAGTATAAAATAACAAAAAATAAATTCTTCAATTTACATCTACACATTGGAATGATTATTAAAAGAATTATTCTACTATCAAAAAAATAAATTCTTTCCATTGTATTATGCATTACAAAATTTCAAAGTGATTTATTAAATCAAAAATTTCTTTTACGTATTGATTGCAAATCCGCTAAAGAAATTTTACAGAAAAATGTTCAAAATATTGCTTCATAATAGATTTTTACCCGATGGCAAGTTATATCAAGTACCTTTTATTTTGATATAGAATATATAAAAGGAGATAGAAGTTCAATTCTTGATTTCATAACTAAGGTCCTCCAAAACAGATCCTGATGCCTCCCAAATCCAGAGATAAAGGCAAAGTCCCATAGATAAAAGCTAAATCTCCAGAATCTCAAAATTCACAAAACCCTACAAAACTCTTTGCCTCAGCCATTTCTTCTACAAAACTAATCAAATCCTGGTATGAAACAGTAATTGAAGATGAGGAAGTAGAACGCTCTTCACAAGTATAAAATTGGATAGAAGCCCTATCCAATTCACCAGAAATACTTTTGGCTTTACAAACTATTAGCCAGAAGTCCTCACAGGAAGAGAAGTCTTCGTAGATTGGTAAATCCTTCAAACCAATTTTCAAAAAAGAAGTAGATTCTTCCTCACAAAAACCCCACCTTTTTTTTAATTCAAATTCTCCATTTGAACTATCTCAAAAGCTTTCAAAAAAAAATCTGATTAAATTGAGAAACTAAAATTTTTAAAATATTTTAGCTATTGAAAATGAATTTTTCTATTTTGACCCTTCCATTGCAACTACAAAAAGTCTTCCCTCTAGACTAGTATTTCAAACCTTAGGATTTATCAAACTCTAGTCTTACTATATGATAATACTTGAGATAATAGGTTTTGCCAATTTTAAGCATTTCAAACTTCAACAAAACCATTCTCAATACGCCTACTCCACATATATCATTTAAAATATCATTCATCCTTTTGATTAGAAACAACCCCTTCATCAAGTAATCCAATTTCCAATTAGTTACCATGTCAAACTTGGTAATTTCATTGTCCATTCTTATTCTTATCCAGATTATCAACAGGTGTGGTTCAATACCTTTTTTCCTCCAAAACTCTAAGGGTAGCTACTCTTAGCTATTCTATCTTAATAATTCCATCAAGACTTCAAATTTACCCAACTGTTTTCTTCAATTGTGGGATTACTTTAGTTGTATTTATAAAGTAATAAAACATCACCCTTTAGTTGAAACTGGTTACATTTACTTCAAACAAAATTTTAAACCCTTCGAAACTGAGAAAAAATTCCCACCAATTCTCTCTTTCTATTCCAATTTTTTTTATCCATTGGGTCTATTCATGGTATTTTGACTACAATACCTGGCATGGATATCTTATGCTCATCAGAAGATACAAAGTAAAATAGCGGGACTACTTTGGGGTAGAAACCAAAAGTTCCAAACATGTTATCATAGAATGGTTAAAACAACACCAAACTACTTAGATTATAGACTCAAATACTTAGTCCAAATTCCTAGCATATAGATCTCATGCTTCTTCTTTTCTTGCCTCAACAAAATACGAAGAAGAATATTTCAAAATCATGAAGCAACTCCTACAAAAGCACCAATGACAATGATCCCTCTCCATCTTCATCATCCTCGGGTTCTATCATCATCCTAACATATGACAATAAAGATGACTGTTATGGTATCCTCTCTCATATACAAAAATCATAAGAAGTCTCTACCTCTGTAAAAAAAAAAAGTATTTTAATAGGCCCAAGAATATTTTGGCCCATTTTATTTTTTAGTTAAGATCCTCCAAACCATCAGGCTCATCTTCTCTTGTCAGCACAAATGGTTAAAACAACTAGCTACTAGTTCAACGTTTCAAAAAGTTGATCCTCTACTTGCATAAACAACAAACAACTTTCGATGGTAATTGGCAGACAACTTTTTTAACTTTTTTAAAAGCAAATCATTTGCTTTACAAAAATTTTTAAAAAGACAATCTTGTTCTACTCTATATAAAAAGACTTCTCCCAAGCTTTGAGGGAAGAACTTTATAGAAGAGTTTCTTTGCAGAAGGCATCAAACACTTATGCTCTTGTAACATATTCAAATTTCCTTGTAACCTTCTATATTAACATCTCTTATCCTATAAAAAGATCCATACTTATTGGATCCGAACCTCTAAGATTAATATCTCCTATACTGGTTTCAATTCAAATTCAAGTAAGATTCCTATAAATCTTACTTTCAATATATATCATGAATAAATTTCTACATTTACATTTCTGTAAACTTAAGTACGTTCTATGTTTGTTAGAGGATCTTGTCATTATTAGACATGCCTCTTCATTCACATTAAAAATTTGTATGTTTTACATTCTATTTTAAAATCAAGTATATTGGCTCGAAACCTCTGACCAGATATTAGGATCATTTTTAGGTATAACAACGCTATATACTTGTTTATTGTGTTTTATATTCTATTTTAAAATCAAATATATTGGTTGGAAACCTGTAACTAGATCTTAATATCATTCTCAAGTATAACAACACCATGTACTTGTTTATTTATTTTGATTATATATAAAACAACCCTTTTCTTGGAAATATTTATATAATCATAAGCAATATTTATTCAATACATTGAGAACAATTAAGCAAATACAAAGATAAAAGGATGAATCCCATATCTATAACTGTTGATTAAAGAGCTCTTACTCCAGCAAGTCCCACTCTAAATGCGTCTCCTATACATCCAATGATAAAACTCGGCACAACACTTGACTATTACGTACATACATACACACTTCATTCCACCAACAACCTTTTTATCTAAATTAAGGACTATATTCAGTTTTATCCATACTTTTGGTGTTTAAATATGATATATGAAACACTTTCTCATTTTTATTTCTTTTATTCAATTACTTTCTTTTCCGAATCAACTCAACCCATTAAATGCCAAATAAATCAAATTCCAAACTTTTCATTATTCAATATGTATACATATGTACTTAATTATTTTAAGTACA
>Ga0307517_10011109_pt1 | contig 12504 bp, 9 predicted proteins | sample 23_EM_MG_FD_194515 | JGI IMG/M metagenome (GOLD analysis project Ga0307517, IMG submission 194515) | Populus trichocarpa ectomycorrhiza microbial communities from riparian zone in the Pacific Northwest, United States - 23_EM | ecosystem: Host-associated > Plants > Roots > Unclassified | place...
CAGGCAGGGCGTTGGCATCTTGAGGTGGTGGTGGTTGATGAACCCAAGATCAACCGTGATCGACGTTGATCTTGTATTCAAACTCCGCTCCAACCTCAAAGATTATGTTCGATTTCACCTTGCTTGAAAAGTAACTAGTAAGGTCCCACACCTTGGAAATGACCCTTTTATGGAGCGAAATTTCAAACGCTTCCAGAATATATATACACAAACAACTATGTACTTCGTAAACTTAAGCTCGTCCAAAGCTTGCCGTTAAGTACATTCTCTCTTTGCCTCACGTCCTTGGATGATTCTCAAGTGTCGTTATCGATTGTGTCAATATATGCTTTCAGTTTTGGGAAGCTACTTAAAAGCATCTACTAGTAGTTCCGACTCAGATGTCCTATTCCAACATCGATCTATGGCGAGGAATCCGAGGATGAGCGAGTACGGAAAAATTGAGTGACTTGTCGGCCTTGTAAAATTATTAGGAACTATTGACTTGATTGATGACGATGAATATTTACAGCGTCATAGATGGAGCCCCTAATTGGCTATCTCCGAGCGGCGAGCCTAGACTCGGAAACGAGACTTATACAACGGTGGCATCTCCACACTAACGCTCTGTTCTTATGCACAACGCAAAGTATTCTGATGTCGGATTCTATGGACATTGGTGATTCACAGTGCGTGGATTTAAAAAATTATTCCAATGCGGACCGATGACTGATTGTCATAATAGAGGAGGCCTCCTCCTGCACAGTGGCCGAAACATCGACTCGGAGCTCAAAGAACTTACCGTCGCTAACATTCAAAACATATGCCAGAGTAAATGCGGTTTCACATTCCGATCTACTGCCAGTCGATCAGCTGCATATTTCACAATATCAACTGCAAGCAGGGAGGAGCAGGAAAGCATATTAGCTGGAGCAAGGGCATTAATATCGGAGGGTGTTACACGCCACAAGAGAAGAGGTGATGGTCAGATAAGCAGTGTTGGAAGGAAATTGAAGAAGCGAAGACTCGGAGATGATGATCAGAGCATGGGTATTCGCTCAGATGCTCCAGGCGAACGAATGGAAAGCATGCCAGAGTCGCCAGTTGGACCCAGGGAGGCACATACAGAACATGTTTCTGACAGAGTCAAGAACCTCCTTGCAAGTGACTTCATGCGAGCACCAACCGAGCAGACCATTAGAAAGTCATTGTGTGATTTCATCGACCACACAGGAAACGAAGCAGTAGCTACTTGTGTTTGTGTCGTCTGTGCCAGAGAATGTGATCAAATTACTTCGCCAACGACGCGAATCACTGTCAAGGACATTCCGCATCCATCACGCCTCTGTCCATATTTGCCCCATCCAAAACACTACATACTTCATGGAATGCTTCTTCACCAAAGCAGCATCGATTCTTCTGGGCACGCAGATATTTGCAACGAGTGTAAAAGGAGTCTGGTTGCGGATCATATTCCAAAGCATGCTCTAGCCAACAACATGTGGATTGGGGACATTCCAATGGAGCTACTGGATCTAACTCTCCCAGAGCGCATCCTTGTTGCAAAATACTATCCAGCTGCGTATATAATCAAACTCTTTCCAAAGAAAAAAGGATCACGCTCCTGGGACCAGAACCAGATGCATAATGGGCTAAAGGGCAATGTATCAACATACAAGCTGGATCCTGCCCAGGTTGCGACGATGATCGAAGGGAACATGATGCCGCCACCAGCTAAAATTCTGTCAGCAACCATTGGGATAACATTTGTGGGACCGAGAGGCCTGCCTGAGTCGACGATGCCTGGCATGTTCCGGGTCCGGCGGCGAAGTATTCATAGGGCTTTGGAATGGCTCAAGCAGAACAACAAACTGTACACGGATATTGTAATATCGGAGGCCCGTCTCCTCGAACTGCCGGTAGATGGAATTCCCAAGGAATTGACGTCGACAGCGAAGCATTCTACAGATAGTGATGCAGTTTACCGGGAGGAGGATGGATATGTGCCAGTTGATGAAGACAATACCAGTATGGCGGAAGCAGGTGAATACCATCCTAAATATTTTTTAAACATGAGTGATGCTGATGTATACTCAAAGGCCTAATGCAAGTGGAAACTGAGGATGAAGAGATGGGAAACAGAGGTCAGTTGTGGGATAATTTTTCATACGCTGGCCGCGGCTGGTGCTCATAAACGATATAGTGTTAACTGAACCAAGCGTTATGCCCCTGAATTCCCTGGGTGTGGTTGATGTCGAAGGGATAGGCATATCAGATACAGAGCTTATGGCTCATGCTCTTTCAAATTGCGTGGATAGAAACTCTCCCGATGACTTTTGTGTGAGGAGAGGCAGTGCCTTCGTCAATGAATACGCAAGATTGGACACTGAAGGCCAACGAACTGATGGAGGTCCTGGTACCCCGAATCATCTCCTTGGCTGCTTCCCCACACTTTTCCCTTACGGTCTGGGCGGATTTGAGGTTCCAAGAATAGTTGATGTTCCATACGAAACACATATCCGATGGGCTATTCGATATGCAGACAAACGCTTTCGAAGGGACTACCATTTCCCATTCCAAGTCTTTGGTGTCCTGCAAAAACGCCAGATCTGCCGCTCCGCCGTTCTGCAGATAAAACGACCAAGTTTTATTGCACAGCAGAACCTTATCTTGCGTCTAACACCTGCTGAACTCGTCGCCGCCAGCCGCGAAGAGACCAGGGGAGTACCTTATTCCAACCTTGGTGTTCGCGCTCTCAGGAAACAGCTCAGTGCTCTTCGAACAAGGGTGGATGGAACAGATGAATCTCGCCAATCTGTGAGGTCAAAAATATGGTCAACGAATTTGATTCACAACCCACCCAACCTATGGTTGACCGTAAATCCATCAGAAACTCACGATCCAATAGCCCAGGTCATGACAGGTGCCATGATAGACCTCGATAAATTTTGTCGCACTGCTGGCCCGGACCATGAAGACCGAGCTACTAACATCGCTGGGGATCCTTATGCCGCTGCGAAATTCTTTCACTTCATGATTAAGACGATATTAGAGCAGCTTTTTGGTATTACCAAGACGGGTGATGGCCATATTCAGCGCCGCGAAGGGATCCTTGGAACGGTGAAAAGCTATATTGGCACAGTGGAAGCACAGGGAAGGGGTACATTGCATCTGCACTTGCTTTTGTGGCTCACGAACGCACCATCTTCAGCGGACATGCAACATGCGCTCACGCACATTGATTTCCGTTCTAAAATCCAGGCGTATATTAAATCAGTTATTCGAGCTGATATTCACACCTTCAATACCGCTTCCATCCTCGCTCAGGTTCCAAAGGAATCAGGGATTACTTATTCAAGACCTTTGGATCCAAGGCTCTTTGCAGAGTCTTCACTCGAACTCCAGGAAATTAAACTTGCAAGAGCGGTACAACTTCACCAATGTTCATCAACCACTTGCCTAAAGACGATCAGTGGCAGACTGCAGTGCAAACGAGGAGCTCCTTTCCCGTTATCCCCTGCTGAATGGGTCAAAGAAACCAGGGATTGGGGCCCGAAAAGATTTTGCGCATATCTTAACAACTGGAATCCCACTCTGATGCGGTCTCTCAGGGCGAATCATGATCTGAAACTGATCATGAATGGTGGAGAGACCAGTGCCATTACATGGTATATAACGAATTATGCAACAAAGAAACAAACGAGGTCATCCAATGTGTCCGCACTTCTTGCAAAACGCCTCGCATTTCACAAATTGGAAGAGGCGAAACAAGCAGATCTGACAGCGCTAAACAAGCGACTCATACAACGCTGTGCAAATGCTCTGACCAGGGACAGAGAATTTAGCATTCTAGAGATTATATCATATCTCATGGGGTGGAGTGATCGATATGAATCTCACCTATACACGAACATATACTGGGATTCAGTTGAAGGAACTCTCAAAAGGGTATTCCCTGAATTAGGGAGAAAATTGTGAGTTATTCAACATTTGCGCTCATAATGTTTCACTCACCATGAATTGAAATGTTGTAAGGCATAATGCTGGACATGGAGTCGACGTACCAGATACTGAAACTCCTGAAAGAACGGTATGAGAACACATCTATTCAATTGTCATATTTTAAATCTGAAACTACCAGGTCCCTAATGTGACACTCACCATCGTTGATGGAATAATTGAACTAAGGGATCAATTAAAGGATTATCAGTTTCGCGGAGATGAACTAGAGGAGTACAACTTCCTAACCTTCATAATGGATACTTATGAAGCCAAACGGGACAACCTTGGAGTCGACGAAGGTGATAACAGCGGAAAAAAACGAGGACGGCCACGAAGCAAGCGACATAACTATAGAGATGAAGCTCGGAAGCCCAATCAATGTCGAATAGTCAGGGCAAAAGGCCATGAGATGCTTCCAAGATTTGTTGGCCGTTGGTTTGCGCGAGGAGATGATCCTATGATACGGGAACTTTATTGTGCAAGCATGTTGGCATTGCTGAAACCATGGAGAGCGATGGACGAACTCATACATGGCCATCTAAATTTTGACCAAAGCTGGCAAACCTATTACGCAACACTCGATCAGTTTGGAAGGACTGTGGTTGAGAACATTCAATATTACCATGAATGTTCTGAGAGTGCGAGAAGAAGACGGGCATTGGGAACACAGCTACGCCATGAAGTTTTTCCAACCGAATCGGCGCTGGAGATCGATGACGAAGAAACCAATGATATCATGCAAGAGACCCTCAGTTTTGACTACACAGAGGAAGATGTCGAAGATGCGAGGACAAATCGGACAACAGCCCGGGATCGAATGTTTGGCGAAGCTGCCATGGACATTGGATTCGAGGCGGGTTTTTTCTCATCTGAGCGCCTACAAACCTGTTACCAAAAAAATGCCCAACGAGCGGACACTAATATTATGGACAAAATACATTGCCTGGAGAAGCAACTGAAGGAAACGGTCAGAACAATTTCAAATGACGATGAAAATGGGGACCTTGTGGATGATGCTTTCACCAGCGTGGAGAACCTTGCATTCACCAGCCATTCCGTTACAAATCCGATGGTTGTGGAAGCAACAGATGTGGTACTGTCTACACGTGAAGGAATGGAGCGGCCCAAGTATGATGTTCTGAACACAGTTCAACGTAGGGCGCACGACATCATAGAAAGACATCTGAAGAGTCATTTAACACGTATGTCATCATCCTGCTTCTACCCCCCCCAAAAAAAAACTCACAGAGTATTTAACAGATGCCACTACCCCGCAACTGAGGATGCTCATACTTGGTGAAGGGGGTGTCGGAAAGTCAATGTTGATTGGAGCGATAACCGAAACATTCGAATACTACAAGGCAGCATCGTTACTTGCAAAATGTGCTGCTTCTGGGGTGGCTGCCAGTGATATTGGTGCACAAACGCTACATTCGTTGCTTGGCCTAATGATTCGAATGCCAAAAGAAGACGACTGGCTGCAGCGATCTGGAAAATCAAGTCAACTTAAACGGTTGAGGAACATGGGAGGAAAGCAATTCCTAATACTTGACGAGATCTCTATGGTTGATAAACTCATGTTATATCAGACCTCAGAGATCTTTGGTCATGTACGCGCTGCTGATGGTGTAGGAGATGCTCACTTACCATTTGCGGGTGCAAGTGTTGTGGGCACGGGGGATTTCCACCAATTTCCTCCAGTTGCCAATGTAATGGGCGCTCTCTATTGCGATCGGCCAGAAACCGATAGCCCGCGAGCACGTCTTGGCCAGGAGGTGTACAAACAGTTCGATACTGTTGTCATCCTTGAAGATCAGATTAGGGTGAAGGATAAAACCTGGATGGAGATGCTGAGGAGACTAAGAGTAGGAAACTGTACGGATGAGGATGTACAAGAAGTGCGCAAGCTGGTTTTGACCAACAAAGATTGCAAAATTCCCGAATTTTCTATAAAACCATGGAGCGATGCCATCTTGATAACGCCACGTCACACTGTACGAGAGCGATGGAATGAAGCTGCACTTGCCAAACACTGTGAGGAGACAGGAAACAGAAGATATATCGTCAATGCCGAGGATAGACAAACAAAAACGGAAGAAGAAATCTTACTTAACATACGGGTGAAAATTGCAGGGATGGAAGATCATGGCTCTGGGAAACTCAGCGATAGAATGGAGATCGCTGTTGGGATGAAAACAATGATTACTCAAAACATTTCGACAGAAGCAGGAATAGCAAACGGCACCAGAGGAATCATTACAAATATCATTCTGGATCCCAGAGAACTCATGACTCTGCCAGATGACGAAGGGGCAATCCACTTGAAATATCCCCCTGCGATGGTCCTCTTCAAACCCGATCATGGCACCACTGCGAGATTCCAAGGCATTGATCCTGGGGTAGTACCCATAACACCATCTATGATGACATTTACCATCGCATTGGACAACAAGAAAAAATTCAGCGTTAAAAGGCGCCAATTGCCCATAACAGCAGGTTACGCCTTCACGGACTACAAATCTCAAGGTCAAACAATCGAATATGTTATAATTGATATAGGAAAGCCACCTAGTGGGAATATTTCGCCATTCAGCATCTACGTTGCATTATCAAGAAGCAGAGGTCGAGACACCATCAGGTTGCTGAGGGATTTTGATGATAAGCTCTTCACACGTCATCCATCGGAAGACTTGAGAAAGGAGATGCTGCGATTGGAAAGGCTTAATGAGATCACCAAGGAAACGTTCGAGATGCAATTAGACGTCACCAGCGCAAATTAAAATTGTAGGGATAGAGAAGGGAGAGTTGGAGTCAGTTTGAAGTCAGTAGCATGATATGACTTATTTGTATTCGCTGAAATTATTGTTTTTCCTTTCTCCTCAAATACACTGCAAGTCGTCTGCAATGGGTTCAAATGATTGGAATTAATTTTAAGTACTTCGTTGACGCACAATTAACATTTATGTTGCTTGTAGGGTTGGCGGTACTCCCAATCTGTGCGAGTGAACTGATGAAGTTGACCAAGAAACCTCGCAACGGCACTGCGAATGTCAATTGACATTGCCATGCGGCATTGCGAGGTTACGTTGGGCATTGTCGAGGTTGTTTGACCTCCTGCCGGGACATATGGCCTCACATCGTGTCGATCGAACACCCTTTGGGTCATTCGACCCCACGTTTCGACCCCGCATTCAACCCTCGTTTGGCCTATCATCCTTGCATTGGCCTGGGCCGCAATGGTTCAGGGGTGCCGGTGACGTAGCATGCCAACCACCTTATCGCAGACCATGCCAGCCGAACTCACGCAGCTGCAAGCGTCCGTGCTGGCATGCACGTGAATGGATATGGGGGGTTGAGTGGGGGGTACCAGTGTGAGCGTCCATGGTGGGATGAACATTGGTGTTATGGGATGTATTTGGGGTGCGTAAGCGGGCAGCATGTGTCCTGGCATGTATTTGACATTAGTTGGGAGCAGGGATAACAGTAAAAGGAGATGGACCGAGTATGGTTCATCTCCTTGCGTACCTCGTGAGTCTCCAACACTGTGGGTCTCCCCTCCTGTTTCATCCCTGCCCCAAACCCATGCGCTTATGCGAATTCCATCGAGGTCGAGTGGCCTACATTTCTCACCAGAAGAGAGGCCAGGTTGCTACGAGTTTGGGTGTTTACGAGCCTAAAAAAATGATAAATAATAGCACATATGTAGCAAATAGGTAATAAAGTTAATAATCACCTTTTTAACGGGTCCTGACGCGTTCGTTGGGTCGAAAGTGATGTTGTGGTTGTGATAGATGGTGAGATCAACCGTGTTTGTCACTGTCGATTTTAATTGAAACTCCGAAACTTAAAATCACTGGGTAAACCACCCCTACCCGTACCCTCACCCCAGTCCCTACCCGTAACCCGCACGGGTTTCGAAATGCATGACAATCATAGCGCCAAGTAATATGTATGTCTCCGACCCTGTTGATGAAACACCTGCGATGCAAGCTGCAAAACGAAATATACCGTCAGCCTGAATTCTGCTTTGTGCCATAAATGTGCGTTGTTGTCGCTAGCTTGTCTTCAAGACATGTGGGAATTATTGGTTTGCCTGTTAGATTTGCTCCAATTTTTTTCCTACCATGCCACGCTTAATATTCAGCACCACCGATGATGACATTCCTTCAATGTCTCTGAATTTAAAGCGAACTGTAGGAGTGCGTATATTCAAACATCTACCCTCAAAGATCTCAGGCCAATCTAACGCTAATATTTCTTTCACAGAGACATATTCAACATTTCCAATGTGCAATAATAGGAACTAATTGCACGCAGCTTCACATCATTGATGTACCCATTCGTGCAGGCTGCACAGAGGCCCTCCTCCCAACCGATCTCGACATTTTTATCTGGCTTCCTCTTTCTCATTATTTAGGGTCATGGCGTGTAGTTGACATGTCGGCGAATCAATTGACTGTGGACCGATTCCCATTTGAAACGTCCTTGCCTGACATCCTCCATGCTTCCTACACTTTTTTCCATGTCTTCCAGGTGATAATGCTTGATACTTTTCTGCTAAACACTAATAATTATATGATTCATAGACTGATGCCAAATACACGTGGAAGGAAAATTTACTGGCCGCAAGCATCGCCAATGGCTTTGCGGATATCTGGTGGGGTGACATTATAGTTATCAAGCATTCGCAAAGAAGCGCTGCGATGCCGTTGGATTCGGGTCTGTTGAACGTAACCCCTGAGGATCTACCTTTGTTAGTTTCGATTTTGAAATGGTGTGTTTTTTTGGGCATTTGCGGCAGATACCTGCTGACCGTAGCATAGCATTCTTTTAGATGGCCGCCTAACAGTCTGAATTACTAGCTCCATGCCATTTGTTGTCGTCCTCTATGAAGTCATCTGTCCATTCAGTGGTCATGTATGACCAATAAGCAACAGATTTATGGTAGACCCTGGATTTGCGCATATTCAGAGCTTTGTGGAATCCATCGCACACTCATAAAATAATTCATCCACCTGCCACATTTTTTTTCCGTTGCCAAATCTCATACTATGCAATCCAATCTTTCCTCTTCCAAATGTAATTTATGATTTATTGGTTCATCAATTACTGATCTAATAATTTGTTCCTCAAGCTATGTCAAACCGAGCTCGGACCCACCTCCAGGTAGGCGGCCAACAAACACGGCGCAGCTCTATACTTCCACCTTCTATCCCTACCAACCGTCTTCCAGCCCATGAAGTTGGTGGAACCTCAGAACTATTGGAGCAAATTATCGAGCTCTGCGACTGGCCTACCTTAACTTCATTAGGTTGCGTATCACATCACCTTCGCCTTCTACGACAGCGCGTGTTGAGAATGCGAGTTTTATACTTTCTCTCACGTTTCATACCACTATCTTCCATCGCACGATTTATGGAACTGTTGGACTCCACCTTCACTGTTGTATTTGGCGGGATTGTCAGATGCATAATGTCTGCGGGAAATGCGACATTTTATGAAATTTTTCCAAATCAACTTCACCTCGCCGTTCCTAATACTAGTAATAGTGCATCCTGTAATGCCATTGAAGGATGGCGTAGATTCTTCCAAGGAAGGGGATTTTTATTGACATACGACGGAGAGAGCAACTCTGTGTATGAAACGATCTCCAGCAGAACTTTAACATTGACGCACCAGGTATATAAATATTCATTGAAATTTCCTGCATTCATTATTCTAATGAGCCTCCTTTCTGTCTAGGCTTCCTCAGTATCGGTGATCATTGTTGGAACCACTTGCACAAATCCACTGCCCTTAATCCTCTCCTCTGCGGACACTTCATCTATGAACATGTTAACGCCCTCTCGACTATATTGCCCTTATCCGGATCTGTTTGCCATAAATGAAAACCTTCTCGCTGGATACGGATCTTCATGGGGTCCAGTTGATATGAATATATTCAACTTTGGAATTCGAACTTACTGGTCTACGAAACTCTGGCATCTGTTGGACAGACCATGCGGCGATGCATGTTCTGGGAAGTGGAGAGTCATGAAGGGACTGGTTGGGTTTTGTGTATTGAATTGGAGTGGAATTGACAGTATAAACGATTGCGCAACAGGTGTTCTCGTTAGAGATGAGTTGGCCCACTCAACATACTTGTAATGTGGGCCATTGCTTCGCATGGCAGGTACGAGTCCGGAGGAGCAACATACTGTATTAAGTATACTATTTTACTTTGACTTTGCTACGGCCATTTCGCAAAAAGTTCTTGTCCAGCATTGAGGGAGGTGGCGGCGTTTCAACGCTTTCTCACACTTACACGTTATAAAACATCCTTTTAAAGAGATAGAGGGCCAGAAGGTCGTTACCGTCGTACAGCCGGCCGTTGGCTGCGATCGCAACACCCACAACTCATTCTTTCCATCTTCGGAAAGCTGGGGCTTTGTGTCTTGTCCAACTCTCGTCAAATGGTAAACTCGGCCCATTTTCTCCGCTCGACGGTTCCAGCTCGCAAAAAGTTGAGGAAGTTAGGAGAACAAACACGATTCTGGAGTTGAAATGTAATTGCTTTGCAGGCGTACATCCACCTTTGCCGAGCGAATGTCAGCGTCGATAAAGTTGGCTAGGGGGAGTCAAGGATATCGCAGAAATGCAATACAGATGGCAGTGTACGAGTCATGTAGAGGCGACCACAGGGGATTCGGAAGTCCATTTCTTTCTCCTTCTCGTTGTTATCTGCAGGCGGGAATTCGCCCAAGTCATCTTGGATCACCCACTGGCCATGAATAACTTGCCTTTACGGGTCGTATTCTCCACGACACCAGAGATCGGCATATGGATTGGAGTTGATCCTAAAATCAACAGGAAGGCCTATCTTATCATGCACATGCGAAGTGCTCTGTGATTCACACCACCATCTTGGGCGCGGTTCCCTATCATTTGAGTCATCAGTGTCTCTGCAAAATGAAGAGGCAGTGAGTTGATGACCTGCCGAGCTTTACAAATAAGGATGGGGGCACCGATCGTGGCAGTAATAACCCGCGGATAGTTGTCGTGGGTTTCAGATACAGTACATTGAGATACGGGTTGGCACCCTGCGTTGTGCTCAAAGACTCCAGCTATACGCGTGATTTCTCTGTCGCTGGAGCGTTCAACAATTTCAACGTGTGCAGTGCACCCCGTAAAATCAAATGGAACCCATCGCTCCCAGGTTGCTGGGACTTGCTTTTTGGCCTCTTGATCTTGCCTTGCCTGAGGATGGTAACCACACGAACTTTTGGGATGGACCAATTGATTATCAGGGGGAATTGTTCCACTACAACAGATCCTCTACCATTGAAATAGGATACGCCTCCGAGAATCAGCGCCACCAACCCACCCATCACTCCACTGAGTATTCCATCAGCTTTCCAATGAGGAGCGTGACCGATGGTCAAGGCCGAGTTGCGATGATAGCTCCTGGGCACGTCGCTGACTGTCGATGTTGCCCTTGATGAACGTGTGATGGTTAATGTGGCCTTCGTTATAGATTCGCGCCATAAATGCAGCTTGCTCAGTTGTATGAGCAAGGTAGCGCGTCTGGACCTAACCAGGCAACCTCTTCGGAAACCGTGGTATGTTTTCTAAATAAAGAAATAAGTAGACTGCTGAGCAAAAGTTTACAAAAGATACGACTTACCGAGCAGCCTCGATCATACTCGAGTAGAGAAGAGGAATCATATTGCCCTCGTGCGTTTTCTTCAAAATTCGATTGTTCTTGATCTAAAGAAAGTGTTAGAAATAGCAGATAGCATTATAAAAAATTAGGACTTACTATATAACTGTCCGATACTCCTACGGACGCTTATTTGTGGGTCGTTAGTGTAGACATCTGTAAAAAAGAAAACGGCGAAGAAGATCGGGTTAGCAGGGGCGCATAAATGAAAGGGAGGAGAGAGGACGTGCAATGACTTACCTACTCGTTCTGCACTCCTTTTGCACTCGTCTATGGCACCAACGTTGCGGTTTTCTATTGGGACAGTCAGTGCTCTGCCAACGAGGGGGTGTCTATGTCAACAGAGCAACACAGGTAACAGTCTTGTTGTCATCGAGGGCACCGTTGAGGTCTGTAGGCGGCAGGGGCATGTAAGTAGGGTTAACATAAAAGATGAACCAGACCTTCCTTATTCGTCATGGTTGCGTCCGTTGCGCCTGTCACCGTGGTTGCTCTGGGCCCTGGCTAGTCTGCCGGTTGACAATGGTCAAGGGTGAGGCGTCTGCGGTGCTCATTGCTGAATGACCAGAGGGATAGCGGTGAGCGATGTAGGTGTACCCTACAGGGAATGTTCAAACGGAAGTCGCGCAGTGGTGGCCCGCTGCAGCTAGTTGTGGTCACTCGTTCTTCATGCGGCGGAGGCATCTACTGGTGGTGTTGCTCCGTCTTCGTGGATCGAAGTGGTGGCGGCGACGGTTGTAGTCACGTAGCTTTGAGGCGGAAGTGGTCGAGGCAGGCGTCGATGTCAGGCAGTGCCGATGACAGGGTGGTGAGTAAGGCTGAGC
>Ga0307517_10011110_pt1 | contig 12503 bp, 6 predicted proteins | sample 23_EM_MG_FD_194515 | JGI IMG/M metagenome (GOLD analysis project Ga0307517, IMG submission 194515) | Populus trichocarpa ectomycorrhiza microbial communities from riparian zone in the Pacific Northwest, United States - 23_EM | ecosystem: Host-associated > Plants > Roots > Unclassified | place...
CAGATAATTTTAGTTTAAATCACGTATGCTGATAACCCAGAGAAGCAAATTTGAGTTGAAAAACTCTTGTTTTTAGGTTCATACCCTTGACATTGCTGACACCTTGTAGACAGTTGATTTATTGCGAGTATTCATTCATGTTATCGGAAGTTATTATCCGGTATCGGTATAGCGAGGGAGAGTGTTTTAAATATTGTTTTTAAAATAGTTTTTGTTTTGAAATATGTAAAAATAATATTTTTAATTTTTAAAAATTTATTTTGAATATTAATACATTAAAATAATGAATACAGCCCCTTGGTTAAACGCGACACTACATCAATGAAGAAAAATCATTGTGGAAAAGGACTTGGATCTTCTTTAAGGTAGTATTTAGTATGTTGGATAATATTTATTGGATTGGACCTGGCTTGTAACCTGGGCCTGATTCTAAATCGACTTTTAAGTTTGATTTTAAAATTATAATAATAATTATTTTTATTTTTAAGTTAATTCGGGTCAATGGTCAACCTAACCAATGACTTGGGCTTAACCCAATCGATCTTTGAGTTCGGTTTTAAAATTATGATAATTATTTTTATTCTTACGTTGACTCGGGTCAAAGGCCAACCTGAATCGTGACTCAAGTCTAGCCCTAGGTCAACTCGATCGAGTTTCAAAATTATAATAATTACTATTTTCATTCTTACGTTAACTTGGGTCAATAGTCTACCCAACTTGTGACCCGGGCCTGACCCCTGTAGACCCTCAAGTCAAGTTTTAAACCTATTATAATAACTATTTTTATCCTTACATTGACCCGGGTCAATGGTTAACCCGGCTAGTTTTCTGGGTCTTTTTAATTTTTTCTTTGTTATATATACTTTAGCTCATCAATATTAAATTAATTAAGAATTGATTTTTTTTTAATTCAACTTAAATCTAGAATTTAAGACTGTAAATTTAAGATTTAAAAAGTTCATATATATGTTGGCTTGATTTAATTATTTTTTTTTAAGCTTATGATTTTATCGATTTTATCATACAAGTGGCAGTTAGATTTTAATATAATATTTTATGAACAACCCGAATTACTTTTTTATCTTTTTATTTGTTAAATTTTTTGCAGGTATCTTATTTTTTTTCTCCCGAACACTTGCATTGCACAGGCGTCATTTTTTTTTTAATCACTGTAGCCCGCCACATAACACAGCCCACAAATCTAGTAAAAACTAAATCATCCAAAACTGCTATTTTCAGGGTCGGCCTCTACGCAGGAAGAGGGTTGGTCAAAGAAAATGGGTAACAAAACAAATCAATGCAGGAACAACAACAATTCATAAGAAGTTACAAGCAGAGCACAAGGTCGGTCCACCATATCATCCCCCCAATTCTCCTCAGAGGGTAGCAGCAAGTGATCTTTTTAATATAGAAGGCAGAAACTGATGCATTCCAGTCCCTGGGGTATCAAACTATGCAAAATGCGGTAAAAGAAAGTGAAGTGAATGCCATTTCCAATTTGCCTCAGCTTTCTTTTAACTATACATATTACAACTCCTCCTCTAGGTTACCTTTCCTGCTCCCTAAACCTTCTTAATGTGAGACCCCAAGTGCGCACTAACCCATACAAAACTAGAATTTCCTTTTTACAAAAAAAAAACTATAATAAACAAAACCCCAACCCCAAACACCTCTTTCTCTGGCAATTCACAAAAGTCACCATATTCTAGCCAAAACAAATTGGTGGTTTACGAGCTCTTAAGCCGCCCTCCTGACCAAGAATAAGAACCGAGGCCAGGAAAACAAAAACCCAATACTACCATTTGCTGATGTTTCCCCCCTGATAGCCCGAGGCTTGTCCTTTTCAGTTGGTTTACCACCAATGGAGAGTTGAGACTCAATCCGTCATAGGTCTGTGTGCTTGTCTGCTATATTGCATAGGGGACAGACGATTATGCATGCCCGTAGCTCTTAGGACCACAATTTTATAAAATTCTTGACTGGCACAATAATCAAAGCAAGAACCTAATCAATCAATTTCTCCCTCCTCAACATCTTTCGTTAGATCTGGAACACTAGAGGGTGGTTCAACTACTTCCTCTTCGTCTTCGTCATCTTCCTTCATGTATAATCCTAGTTGCTCTAGTGGGTTGCTACCCTGAAGCTTGAAACTACCCAGCCCATTTTGAGAATGATCAGGGCTTGTTTCCTCTATGAAACTTGGAAGCTGTTCATCATGATGGGCAATCCTAAGCATTTCTAAGTCTTCCATAAACTGACAGTTCTCATTGATATCAACAGTCTTTTCCATCTGCAGAGAACAAGAAAATGTTTGGTCGTATTCTAAAAGAAGCATTGGAGCTGGTTTTGCATGGATGTATTAGCCTTACCTGTATCAATGCCTGACGTGCAGCTTCCCTTTCCAGTTCCCTCTGCCTTTTGGCTTCGGCGGCAGCTTCAGCTTCAGCTTTCCTTCGAGCCTCTTCAGCAGCCTTAGCTTCTGCCTGTAACCGAGCTTTTTCTGATATCACAGATTAAAAGATAAATCATTGCTCCCGGAAAATAACATCACATGACTCAATTTATTGTTGAGGGACTGCAATTCCAAACCTTCCTTTTGCCTTCTTTCAAATTCCTCCTTCTCCTTCCGCAATTTCTCAGGATCACGCTTTTCACCCTGAATTCCATATCACGGAGTGAATGGTACACGCCCATAAACAAAACAGAAGCATGTACAATTATACCAATTAATAGCATGAAAGTTTATGAAAGGCCAACCTTTTCAAGCGCCTTTTCTCGAGCTTTAAGTATGGTGTCAGCAAAACGGTTCCTCAACAAAGCTGCACGATAGAGCTTTTCAGGAGAGACTTGCCTCTCAGGTGGAGCACTCTCCCCTATAACATTACAGCATGATGAGTGAGATGAAGTCCCACATGTAACAGCAATCTTCTTAATGAGTATGCTTACCCTCTTGGTGGCCATCTGCCTCGGCTGCAACTGGCTTACCCTCAGTATCCAGCTCAACTTGGGCCAGCCCATCAACAGATTCTGAACAAAGCATGGCAAGCAGGATTTCAGATTAAATTTGGCCAAAACAAACTGTAAGAACCCTATAGAATGCATAATATGAAATAAAACCTAAAAACTCACGATTTCTGACAGCTGGATCACCAAGATGACTTCTCTTTTGGACTACATTTTCTCCAGGTTCCATTTTTTCCTATAATTAGAAGAAACATAAGATAAAAATCAATGTTACATCTAAAAGAAAAGGCACAACACTTAAATTCATACAATTTTCTGACTTGAGCTGATCAATTTATGCATGCATACCTCAGTAGCATTAATGGGACCAGACGCTTTAACTGCATCAGATTCACTACCAGATTCACTGCCAGAATCTGAATCTGAAAAAAGAATCACATGAGTAAAAAGAGATCATTAAACTAACTACGAAGGCGCTCAATTTACATATATAACCTTTTTCATCTATAGAATTTAGAAGGAAAAAAGACCAGCAGCCATGGAATTTAAAAGGAAAAAAAGAGAGAGAAGGAAATTAACCACCACCAAATTAGCAATTACTAGGGGGCAAAGTTAGCCAAACCACACATTCTTATGGTTATTATACACGAACTTTGTAAATAAATAACATCATCAAGGCAACACACTAATTCCAAAGCCAAAACAGAGCACAAACCAAACAGAGAACTTCCGATTTCCTATTCTAGCCATGGGGCAGAACCTATGACTTGAGTTAAATAATTGGGAGAGGAACTATGTGGGGCACATGTCCCACTCTCATCTCTCATATCAATTAGCTATTCAAGGCATGGAAAATAAATGAAAGATAGGTTTTAAGGCTCTTACTTCCACGCCCAAATCGATAAAATCTTAGAAACTGAATGTGAATATAAAATCATGAGAAAAAGGTTTCTTTGCTCAACTTCTGATTTATTGTGTCAAAAAACCCATCATGTTATGACATTCACATGTCATGGACAGAGAATGACATGTTGTAGGATGCTACTCAACCATGACAACAACTGGGTGAAAAGATATTTATTCCAATCACTTGATGCATAACCCACAACAGTTCTAAGCTAAAAGGACATCCTTTGCATTCATCTTCACGTCTTGATGACAAAAACACCTGCAATGGCCCTTTCCTGATCATAACATTCAGGAAAATCAAAATCCATCAGAATAACTGAGCACTGGGCTCTAAGCAAAGTCCAACGAGCCCGCACTTCTCCGGTGTGAATTTCAGGAAGATTTGATGATTCTTTTGTCCTGATCTATTTTTGTATTCTTTGTCATGTATGATGTCTTATTCCCCAATGTGATTTATCTTCACTTCTATGAATTAACAACTTTTTCTGTTATAAGCAAAACACTGAGTAGTAATTTACCAGCTACAAATTATAAACTCGCACCTAGCCCATTGCATTGAACTGTTTGAACAATGGTTCTTAACAGAGCAACTGTCCAACAACCTATATCATAAACATGAAGGGCAAATGCCAGCATGCATGCACATATGATATTGCACATAAATTTGGCCAATAAAAATGATCATGAATTGGGAAAAACCATGCCTTTGTATGTTTTGATGGCACTACAGTACATGGCAACCTTTTTCCACTCTTAAATCACGTCAAAAAAGAACAGCACTTGTTAGATTCAAATATCCATAGTGTTTCAATACTATGCTCCACTACATATCCATGCCAAAGTGTAGTACAGATCAGACTTGCATCTTTTACTTTCAGAGAAACATTGAACACGTATACCTAATGCCATAGCCGGACTGAACTCAAGGGTCAGATATAAGTTCGAGACAAAAAAATATAACTCAATACCAACAATAAAAGCAAGCCTTCTAGAACACATTTACTCTAAACAGCTGAAGGCAGATCTTGGCTGAAAACAGGGAAGAAAATCATTCTCCACAGCATCTTTGCATCCACCAAAAAGCAAGTGGAAGTAATGCGAGTTTTAATTGGCATGATATTCTAAGAAGCTATTGACAGGACACAAGGTGACATGAAATCTTATAGCTGCCTTCAAATATCTCACTATCCAGGAATATGCTGTGAGACATCTGTTGTAACTTGATGAGTTACCAAATATGCTATACAACTCTTGAGTGGTTTGGCTAACAGAAAGGAACCAGAATCAAATTACACCTTCAGAAAAAAATCAGAGTGGAATTAAGTAATCAAACAAGGTGCAATGGCAGCATGACATCCAAACAGAACTCCATCAAAGTTCACAAACGTGTGCCTTTTAAAGTTACACCAGAAGTCCACATTCGTATCAAACAAGGTCCAATGGCAGCATGGCATCCAAACAGAACTCCGTCAAAGTTCACAAAGGTTTGCATTTTAAAATTACACCAGAAGTCCACATTCAGCATATGGAAAAACATCTTAATGTGTGTTTCTAAATTTTGAATAACTAATGTCTATAATTAATTTCTTCATATAAATCTAGAAATCAAGTATGCATAAACAGCAAAATTGCTTCTGAGTACTCCAAATATTGGAAAAATATATATATAAACAAATCCCCAAAGAAAAGGAAGTGACGATGAAAAGGTTTACAAAACACTTACCACTTGAAGATGAGCCCGATTCACTATTGGAGCTACTTCGACTGCTACATTTACTGTTTTTATGAGCCGCCTCTTTTTCTATCTTTACTGGAGGGTAGCTTGAAATAGGAGGATCATTCCCACCAACAATATCTATATCTTCTTCAGCGGTATCATTGCCTAATAAACATGATGTATAAGTATTCAACTGGCAACAAAATTACCATGCATAATGCAGTGAAAATGCACAAAATTAGAGTAAAAGAAAGTACCTTTGCATGGTTGCAATGATGAATTGCTAATCCCTGACTCGTTAATAATCTGAATCAATAAAAGCCACTGCTCATCAGACTTCTATTCAACATTTCCAGGATAAAGAACACATCACAACAAATGCAAACAAACATGAGAGAAATCGGGGTACCTCCATTTCACATGGTTCAACTTTTGATTGGTTTTTCTGTTTCTCCAGTAAATAGTTATCTAAGAGTTTCCGTAAGTTGAACAATATATCATCACCGAGAGCATCAATATCAATCTCAATCTCATCCTCGCCAGTCTGGCCAGCATTTCCACTATGCTCTTTTAGGAATTCAATAATGTTTTCAGGCAATTCAGCGAGCAATGCCTCCAACTCCATGCTCAACTTCTGTCTCTCCTCATTGGTCATGACTTTCCTGATGGGCCCTGGTTTGACCTTATTGTCACTCGGTGTAATTTTTTTCTTTTTCAAAGGTGGAGTATCAGTAGTGGTTTCCTTTTCTATATGAGCAGTTGTTTCCATTTCCATACGCACATCAGCTCTTGATGGCACTGGTTCTACATCAGCGGTAACAGGAATCTTCTTCTCAATAACTTTCCATCTAACTTCAAAGAATTTACTAAGGGTCTCGGCCATGAAATGGAAATCATTTCCAGGGGGGTTATACTTCATTGCATTTGCGAAAGTAAGTCGCACATCTGCAGCAAATCCCAATGGACTTGAATATTCACCAGAAATAATCCTGCTCTTCACTGTACCCAAATCCATTGGGTGTTTAATGATAGTGAAGTAGTCTGGTATGTTCATTTTCACCACATCAACAGGAGTATTGAAAATCCAACCAAACTGATGTGTCATCAAACGATTTAGTAATGTTTCACACTGTTTCATCAACATAGCATTAGTTATACCAAGTGGAGCAGCTGACTTCACTGGCTCAAAACGCCCTGATGTACCCTTTTTTGATCGAGCCCCATTTCGACCTGGAGGAGCCCGTTTCTTACTCTTGGGAGCTGATACTTCAAATGACCTGTGGACACCTTCTAGAGGAAGCCTCTTTTGGCCATCACTGCAACTCCGAGTATCACTAGAGGGCGATAACAGAACTGTATTTGAACTCAAAGAAGCCACTTTCCTATGGAGGATTCTGACTTGTTCAAGGTCATTTTTCAACCTAATTTCCAAATCCTTCCTCTCCGGTCTTGACATCTTAGACAATGACAGGATTTGTGATGGTACACCAAATGTATCATACCCGTCCACATTCAAACTAATGCACTTCCTCTTGGGAGCAAAGGAATCTCCTGATGCTGTCATCTCGGTGTCAACACGTCCAGAGCTCCCAAACCCTTCTGATTCAGCCATGGTCTCAGCAGCATGCCGGTAATCTGGAACAAATCCAGAGGAGTGCCCTTTAGAGAACTTCCTTGATTTCCCCATTGGTTGTGAAAGCCAACACGTTTTCAATTCCTTCTGTCCAATAAACTCTATAGGAACAGTAGGTGCCATAAGATAAACTTCCAATAACTGCACATATCATCAACTTCAACTATTTAACTTCTTATTTTCCCTCTTCAATTTTACCATACACGTTTATTCAAAATTCTTTAAACTTCAACGAATCCAGTTTAATAAATAAATAAATAAATATTTACTCTTGTTAATTTCCTTTTCTCGCAAAAGTTTCAGAACTTCCACTACGATAGTTCTCCTTCATCTGTGAGCAGCAATATCAGATCATCATAAGATTATATACCAATTGCATGTCTTTAAACCCAAATTCATCTGAAGCAAATCTTGAATAAACGATCTCTAAACCAACACTGATCTGATTCATTTATAGGAAAAAAACACTAAAACCCCTCTCTCTCTATCGCTCCGAAATTCAAACAAAAAGTGAATTTTCAGATATTAAAAAGCTTTATTTGTTTAACAAAACAAAATACGTACTCAAAAGAACCCTAACAACCTCCTTTGAGCAAAAAACCCCTCAAGAATCGGAAACCCTAGATAGATCGAAATCGAAGCTAGAAATAAACCAACCGACACGAACACAATGCGACTGAATACAAAACATAAACCCTAGAGAGAGAGAGTAATCAAGGCTTATTAATCAAACCACTCAAAACCTGGATCTCCCGCTTTCGCCTTTGATTCCAACAAACCCTAGAGAGAGAAAATCATTTCTCTTCGCGATTAAGAGATAGAGAGCGAGAGGAGAGAGGAGAGAGAGCTTGAATAAGTGTGTGATATTTCTTGGGCTAGTTTGGTCCTCTTTTTAAAGGCCCAGTTCAGCCTTATTTGTCAGCCGCTGTTAAAACAATCCTCACCGTTTAGTTATTCACTGGGTTAGATCTGATGGCTAAAGGCTAATGATTTCTTATACCACCGTCAAGTTCGGGATCTAACGGCTCTGATTTACTCCCTGCCATTCTGCGTAGATCGTGTTGGATTTTTTACAAATAGAGCTTCTAGACTCTACTTTATCAAGATTAATAACAAAACACGCGCTCCGCATAATTCAATGATATATTCGCAGTATTGTGTTAATACGTGTAAGTTTGCTAAGAAATTTACACGTGTAATTTTTTAGTGGGAGCGTGTAAGTAATTTTGAGGTGGGGAGGGTGGTTGATGTGTAAGAGAGAAAAATCATCAGGGTTGGTGAACACGTATTTTTATTGACACTAGATTTGCTATTTAGGATTCTCAAAGATTATAAAAACAAAAATCTAATGAGACCCAACAAACAAAATAAGTTAAGTTTATTTAAATCACATGGAAAAAAAAAGTCAATGAAAGCAAACGGGAAAATATATATATATATATAACTGATAAATGAGGATTAAAATTGAAAAACAAATAATGTATTATTAACTTGGATTTAAAGGTAAAATTAAAAAAAAATTAAATATAGATTTAAGAAAAAAAATTATAAGAATAATGATCAAAATGAAAACACCATCGCATGATTAAAAAAACATAAACATATAGAATTTTTTAATGTATTTTTTAGATTAAAAAATATTAATATAAATTGAAAAAACTATACACACATTCAATTAAATAAATCACGAAATTTTGTGTAAATAAATGGAAAGAAGTAATTAACGGTAAAAAAAAATAAGTGAAAAAATTAAGATACCAATGTAAATCAATATATTTAATATCTCAACACGGATCATTTACCAGGTAATGTTTAATGAATTTATTTATGAAAATTAATTTGTAATAGTGATTGACACACGTAAAATTTATTGAATAAGATAAAAGAAAAAAAATTATCCAAGGTTATACATATTAAAAATATTGTGAAAAATAAATATTTAATCTATATAATATATACACACATATATATAAAAATTAAACATGAATCATACTAAACCCAAAAAAAAATTAAATACACTGATTATAATTAAAAAATAATTGTTATTTAATAAAGGATAAAAAACCCAAAAAATCATAGAGAAAGTTTATTAATTAGGACATAAATTTAAAATTTATTTAAAAAAACACACACACAAAAGGCTATAAGTATAAAAACAAATTGAAAAAAAATAAGATTAGGCACTATTGGGCATGGCTAGCGCCTAGCCCAATAAAGAAAAGTCCCGCCAGCAGATAATTTATTTTTTAAAAAGAAAAGTTTAATGAGATGGACGATGCATCATCTATCCCAGTTGGTTGCATCAAAAAATAAACAACGTGTCGTTTATTAATCCTGAAATTCAGCCACTGATCAAGTTGGATAAACGATGTTTTTGTTTTTACTTAAAAACTCATTTTCAATCCATGTTTGACCCAAAAAATCTAAGAAACACCATAGGAACCTTGTTAAACCAATTAATGACCTCTAGAAACGCAAAAAATCGGTCCGAAACCCAAAATCAACCCAGAATCATAAATCATTTTGAGTTTAGATATGTTTTTTAGGTGTCATGAAGGTAAAAAAAAAAAAAACTTAACAGGGATCTCCTTATCATATAAAACTATTTGATACAAAATCAACAGTTTTATACCAAAAAATCATTTTTTAAAATTATAAGAATCGGTCACCTAATAACTTTAAAAAATAAAGGTGAAAATGAATTTTCAAAGATAAATCTAAAAAAATTCCTATTTTACATATATTTTTCACTGTGTTCCCATGCCTTTCAATTAAATCCTCACAACCAATCAAAACAAGCAATTAAGTTTTAATTTGGATTAAAAAAGCTTAATTGTATAAAATATAAGATCAGATATCAGATTGATCTTTTTTAAAAAATTCGCATAACTGGAGTCCAAGGTGAAACTTGAGAGAATGAACAGTAACAATATCTATGGTAAAAAAACCGCACGCTTTATATGATTTTATAATTGTACCACCAGGTGACGCGGCAGGTGTGAGCTATTGTTGTGCTCCTCCCACGTGCTCGATTTTGTATGATTCTGAGCTTGTTTAGCTTCGGACAAATCTTTTTGACCCTTTGACTTTGTCACTCTCACTTTTTTACTGTGGTGGAATTTGTTTTTTGCCAGTAAGTGAGTGTCTACTGACATTAAACTCCAAACTTTACAAAGATCGAGTTCTGAAAACCTAGATACGAGTTGCCTTATAAGACCCGCTTGACCTGGTTAAAACGACATCATTAATTATATAGGCGTAAGTGTCTCTTTGTGTTTATGTAGTGGGTGGGGACCCGGATTATGCTGCGAGACCAGACTAGTTTTTGTGAGTATGAAATTAAGTATGGTCATCGCAGATAAAAAAATGAAGAAAATTTGTGATTCGAGTAAGTGATCAAGTTATGTAATTTTATTTTATTTTAATTAGATAATAAAACAATGGCAATGATGGCAGATGAATTAAATTTAAAAAATAATAACAATAACTTGAAAAAAAAATATATTTTTTTTAAATAATATAGCTCAATTATGAGCCTATTATAAAAGAACGAGATTGGATAAAAATGATCTAAAAATTAGTTTAGGTCAACTCGAGTTAGCATAATGAACATGTAACCTCGACAATCAGAGTTGAGTCAACCTGGATTATCCCGCTAAATCGACGACCCGCGTCATGAGATTGGATAACCTGTTAAAAAAAAAACAATGTTGAATGATGAAAGCAGAAAATAAAATGGATGGAAAAAATTAAATGATGTCAACACACGTTAACTTTTCAAACTCATGACTTTAGTCATTAGACTATAAATACCTGATATGGAAAAATCATGAAAATCAATTCTCAATCAATCAAATATTAAATGATAAAATTAAAAAAAAAATTAATATACAAAAGGATTCAAAACATGAAATGGTAAATGAAAGAATGGGGATCAAAATTAAAACAATTTTTTTTTATTGAAGGTGAAATTGAAAAGAAAAAAAAATAACAAAGGACCTAAAAAAATTAAAATAACCAAAAGAATGAGGATTAAAATTAAAATTAAAATGAAATTTTTTTTTTATTAAATGGCTTAATTGAAAGAAAAATCAATTTACCGAAATGAACCAAAAAAATAAGAATCAAATTGAAAAAAATCACATATCCCAATTGAAGGATAAAATTGAAAACAAATAAAAAATTTACAAAAAAGTCAAAAACAAAGATTTGAAATCAAAATATTAGGGACCAAAGAGGAAATTCCCATAAATCAAAAGACAACTATGAAAATTTGCATGGCCAACACGAGTTTTGAGATGAGGAGAGAAAAGATGGCATCGCTGGCAATAAACCGTGTTACCGTTGACATCACGCGCCACTCTAGGAGAAAAAAAACACCACGGCGCTTTCAAAAACACAACGGGATAGGGATATTTTTTGCTTGGAGACATCGCACGCATCACCTAAATGGCATAGGCGCCTCCCACAATTTGCAATGTGCATTGCATTCACCAATAACTTTGATATTTGACTATATATATATATATATACACTCTGACATGATAATTAAAGAATAACCTTCATGAAAAATATAAAAAAACCCCTTGACACAATTTCAATATTGTTTTTGCTTTTAAAAGCATATTGGTCGTTTCACCGTACTTTTATTTTTTTTTATTTTTTATATTTATTTAGATACCAAATTATTCCTCAATTGACTTGATAATAACAAAAATATCATTCTAAGAATATTAAAATAGCTGCCGATTTTAATTTTTTTACTTTCAAAAGTACATTTCTCTTTTCACTTTACTTTTGAAATGAAAAAAATATTTATTTGTAAAAAAATATCAATTCCTCTAACAAACTGTCTAAACCTTGGGATAGATCATGAACACCTTTACGTTAAAAGAAGGGTTTATTAAAAAGAAATGGAAGTTTTTTAGCACCAAAAGAAAATATAATAGACAACAATGAAGTTGTGATCTTGAGATTCTAGAAATTGTATGATTCGCATGCCCTTTAGATTTCAACTAAATTGCATGCTTGTAATATGCTGCGAGGGGACAAAGTTGTAAAAGAAAATTTATGCAAGTCTCAGAGAATTGTTTATTATTGTTACTAAACATGAAAATAAAGTTGTTTGAATTTATTTTTTTCCCCTTCTTGATTTGATCATTTTGAAGCTAAATTCCACAAGATAAAGTTTTTCATTGAATTAGAAAGATAAATTTAAAGTGAGAGGAAAACAATATATATATATATATATATATATATATATATATATATAATGCATAG
>Ga0307517_10011111_pt1 | contig 12503 bp, 9 predicted proteins | sample 23_EM_MG_FD_194515 | JGI IMG/M metagenome (GOLD analysis project Ga0307517, IMG submission 194515) | Populus trichocarpa ectomycorrhiza microbial communities from riparian zone in the Pacific Northwest, United States - 23_EM | ecosystem: Host-associated > Plants > Roots > Unclassified | place...
ATGTTCCCAAGAAAATAGTCATGTTTTTTCAATGTGGGATAAAAAACCTTTTGGTTTAAATACTTCAACTTAAAAGGATAACATAATATTTTTTCAATGTGGGGTTTGAAGCCCTATCATATATATATACACTATGTTCCCATGAAAAAAAAACCATGTCTTTTCAATGTGGGATAAAAAACCTTTTGGTTTAAATACTTCAACTTAAAAGATAACATAGTATTTTTTCAATGTGGGGTTTGAAGCCCTTTCATATATATATACACTATGTTCCCATGAAAAAAACCATGTCTTTTCAATGTGGGATAAAAAACCTTTTGGTTTAAATACTTCAACTTAAAAGGATAACATAATATTTTTTTAATGTGGGGTTTGAAGCCCTTTCATATATATACACTATGTTCCCATGAAAAAAAACCATGTCTTTTCAATGTGGGATAAAAAACCTTTTGGTTTAAATACTTCAACTTAAAAGGATAACATAGTATCTTTTCAATATGGGATTTGAAGCCCTTTCATATATATACTCCATGTTCCCATGAAAAAAGTTATGTTTTTTCAATGTGGGATTTGAAACCCATTAGTATATATACTCTATGTTTCCAAGGAAAAAGTTATGTTTTTTTAATGTGGGATAAAAAACTTTTTTAGTTTAAATACTTTAACTTAAAAGCTTAACATAATATCTTTTTAATGTAGGATAAAATTTTTTTAAAATATTCTTTTAAACTTTATAATATGTATAATCTATATTTACATGGATTTTTTCATATGAAATATTAAAACTTTATTTTTTTTAAAATTTTTCCGGGTTAATCCGGGTTGACCCGAGTTGACCCGGGTTGACCCCTGAAACCCGAGACCCGGCCCCTTGGCCGGGTCAACCCCCGGGCCGGGTTTAATAACTATGGTTAAAACAAAGCCTCAACTCTCACTTATCCCTATGACCGATTTCTCCACCTCTGTGGAACAATGTTACTTAGGATAAGGTTTCTGTATTTTTAATTCTCAGGATGCAAGTGTATGGATTATTTACCTTTGAAGCTATATACCACATGGCTTTTGATCCTAAGGACTTCTCATATACAACTCAACCACGAAGGACTTGTATTGTGAATGCAAATAGAGTTGCTTATCTAATCATAGGAGATGGAACAATGTTATAATCACCCTCACTCTTTTTATCCTATAATATTCTTATTCCTTCATTATCAAACAAATTAATGTCTATAAGTCGTGACATTAAAGAACTCAATTGTGTGGTATTGATCTATTCTAGTTTTTGTTTCCTTCAAGATGTTCTCAGTAAGGAGATTATTAGGCGTGGTACTAAAAGAGGAGGTTATACTACTTAGATGGTTTCAACAGAGGGATAACACATCACGTACATCACCACATCAATAGCAAATAAAGGGAAATATGGTTATGGCATTGTCACTTGGGGCATCCATCATTCAAATATTCAAGACATTTATTTCTAAATTTATTCTTATAATTAACAAATGTTAAGTTTAATTATGATACACAAAACCCATTATTATGCAAGTTTGAATAAAAGTATTATTCCTTTTGCTCTAATACATTCTGATGTATGGGGACCTCTCCTACGAACTACTATATCTAGTTATCATTGGTTTATAATATTTGTCAATGATTACACTCGAATGACATGGCTTTACCTGATGAAGATAAAAGATAAGGTGTTTCCAATTTTCCAAGCTTTCCATGCCATGATTCAAAATCAATTTTCAACCAAGATTCAAGTTCTTTCGTCAGATAATGAAGGGAAGTTTATCAACCATCATTTCAATGCATATTTTAAGCAACAAGGTCTCCTCCATAAAACCTCATGTGCTCAAACCCTATAGTAAAACAATGTCGCCAAACAAAAAAATCATCATATCTTGGAGATAACCCATGCTCTTTTTCATGGCACAAATGTTCTAACTCGCTGTTGGGATGACACTATAAGTGGAGTTGTATACTTGCTCAATTGAATTCCCTCTAAAGTCTTGCACTTTAAAACTTCTTTGTAAGTGCTCTTTTCTCATGTTTCTTTACCTATTATGTTAATGCTCCAACCTTGGGTGTTTGGGTATGTGGTTTTTATTCACCTTCATAAAAATTAACATTCCAAACTTGATCTATATGTTGTTAGATGTTTGTTCCTGGTCTATAGACTACATTAAAAGGCTATAAATGCTTCGATCCTACTACTAATAGACTTTATACTACCATGGATGCTTCTTTTATTGAATTTGAGCATTTTTATTCTCATATGGTATCTAATTCAGTCCTTCAAGAAGAGTCTATGAATGAAGAGTTGAATTGGTACATGATGGCTCTAACTACAACCATGACTCCTCTACTACTGTTGACAATTTAGTAGCTTCAACCAATGATGATAATCCAGCTCTTGGTCCAATCATGGCTTTAACTATAACCACAACTCCACTTACTATTGACAATTTAGTAGCTTCAGCCACTAGACAAACTATAGAGCATGGAACCAAAGTTGATGGAATACATCATAGTGAAGAGGTCATGATTAATAGAGAGCTTATAAATCAAGAAGCTCAAGAATCCCCTCTCTTTATAATACTTGAATCTCAACTAAGAACAATCCTAAGGTAAGCTCTCCTTCCACTCCTCAATTTACTACTAAATTGAATGCTATTGTGGAATATATGTTGCCTTTCAGACACAACCAAGGAAAGCCACATAACAGGTACTTTCCTGGTATAGAAAAAAAAGGTCCAAATACCCTATTAGTAATTATGTGTTTACTCAACATTTATCTAATCCTATTAGGACCTTCATAGAAACATTATCTAATCTTATTAGGACCTTTATAGAAACATTATCTTACTATCACATCCAAATAATATGGAGGAAGCCTTAATCAATTCTAAATGGGCATAAGATAAACAAGAGGAGATGAAAGCTTTACAGAAAATTACTCATAGAGGTTGAAACAACAACTTGAAGGGAAGAAGACAATGAGGTGCATATGAGTGTTCTTAATTAAATACAAAGCTAATGGATCCATTAACTAATACAAGGCAAGGTTGTTGGTGAAGAGATTCACTCAGACATACGATATTAATTATATGAAGACTTTCTCACTAGTTACTAAACTAAATATTATTAGAGTTTTGCTATCTCTTGCAGTGAATTTAAATTGGCCATTACTCCAGCTCAACATAAAGAATGCCTTTCTCCATGATGATCTTTAATCCTACTAAAGTTATTGGTGTTCGTATATTAAACCAAAACTTTTATTATAAAATCAAAGATACTACACACACAATATTATATAAACTCTTAAAAAAGTTTATAACTGTTTAACACTTATTATGACCATGTATTAAAATCTTATTTTCATAAATATTTACAAGAGAAAACCCTAACTCTTGTAAAAAACGACATCACTTCTATATTTATATAAATGGAATCATACATGTATTTATTAGATTAAACACGAACTTTAAATTTCATTAAGAGCCATCACTCATCCTCTTTTATGTAATAGAATGCACTAAATATTATCATAATAGGATCCAAAAATAATTATCAGTATCCAACAGATACTAAATAGTAACTTGCTATTACTTATTAAACTTAGAGATAGGCTTTTTTCTAATCCAAAGTTCTCATTATCAATATCTTTAATAACGGGTTTCAATCTCATTCCACTAGTTTTTTTCCTTATCATGTTTCTAGATAGTCTTTTTATGAGTAGATCCACTAAATTATTCACAGACTTCACATAGACAATGATGATTACCCCATTTGTAATCAACTTTCGAACATATCCATGTCGAATACTTATATGACTTGATTTACCAGTATAAATATTATTGTAAGCTCGAGACATAGTTGTTTTACTATCGTATTGTAAAGATATAGCTGACATAGGTTGTGGTCATAACTTGATATCTAACAATAGATTTCTTATAATTATCCATTATGCTTTTTTACCTGCAGCAGTCATAGCAATAAATTTTGATTCCATAGTAGAATGAGAGATGCACGTTTGTTTCTTATATGCCTAAGATATTGCACCTTAACCAAGTGAGAAAATCCATCATAATATGGATTTATTATCACTCGAACTAGTTAACCAACCTACATCACAATATCCTTCCAATACAGCTGAAAAAATAGAATAAAACAAGCCCAAATTGATCATTCTTTTGAGATAATCAAAGACTCTTGCAATAGCATTTCAATTATTTGTATTTGACTTGCTTGTATATCTTGATAACTTGCATATAGTAAAAGAATATATTCAATTTTGTACAATGCATAACATATATAATATTTTTAATGACACCAACATATTCTAGTGGTACTATTATTTTATCACAATTATCGTTTAACTTCACATTAGAGTCAAATATGGGTATTTGTCTCCTTTATAATAAGATGTTTAAACTTATCAAGCATTTTCTCAATATAATGTGACTAATTAAGTGTATAGCCACTACTATGTTTTTTAACTTTGATACTTAAAATTATATCCACTTCATTAAGATCTTTCATTTTAAAAATAAAAGTAAGATACCTTTTGGTTTCAACTATTCCAATCATATCGGTGCTAAAGATTTTCTCATTTTCAGGAAGTATAAAACCCTCGAGTGGCTCCATATACACTTTCTCATTTAAATCTTCATTTAAAAAAGTCGACTTAACATCCATTAATGAACATATAATTTATAAACTGATGCTAAAGCAAATAAAACTTAGAGGCATGAAAATACTATCTTTAAGGTGTTTATTTGTCCCACACAGAAACAACATATCTAGGATACAACTAAGCCCTCTAAACCTCTAAAAGAACAAGAAGAAAAGACAATGGAAATAAAATATGTTTTTTGTATGTTTTTTTCTTTATGTAGTAACAGATTTATATATACTTGAAAATAGGTATGGATTAAATAACCCATTACAAGTATGAATTAATTACGCTAAAAATAGCTAAGAATGAACACTTTGTTGACAAATCTACCAAAACAGTAACAACAACTTCAACTAATTTAAATAATATGTAACTGAACTTCGATTGACCTAAATTTATAACACAATATAATCTCATGTGTTTAGTATCTTCCTGTAAATTTTTACCTCAATTTGATATATGATTTGAGAGATATATTTGGTCTCGCAAAACTAATCAGTAGGCATTTTATTGCAAAATTCGGATCTAATTTAGTTCGTATTATATTTTTTAGGGTTGTCATGGATGAAAACTACACCGACAGTAACCCTTTTTCTCCCTCCTTGTTTTTTTCTAACTTTTTCAACAAATCTAGATGATAATTATGGATTATTTTTGTATGATCTAACATTCATGGTTTTATTCAGTTTTTTCTGTTTGATAATTTTTTTTTATTTGTATATATAGATTTATTCAAGGATACATGATAAATCAAAGAACACATTACTATTATGTTGGGGTTAAAAGTTACAAAATTATTGGACCTCTTTATGAAAAAGGGATTTGATATTTGATATTTGATCTCAATCTTGATTCTTTTATTAATAATGCTTGTTAGTGCGGCCATTTCTTTTATTAATAAATGGTGACAAGAAGTTTTTCGAATTGAAATAGATATGAAAAAGTTTAATTATGGACAACTTAAAACAAGAAGTTTTTTAAAAACTCATTAAAAAATTCCTAATTTAAAGAGGACGAGATGCTACTAAATTTTAATAAATTACTATTTAATTATTGAGTATGTTCACATTTCCATTGAATTCAGGTTTCATGATATCTTTATTTGAGTCTTATAAGAAATGCAATGACGATGTGTATGTGTGTGTGTATAAAATTCATTTTAAAACATTCATTATTTAGGATTAGGAAAATAAATACCAAATTGAAGCATCATCAAGAACAAGAAAAACCTTTAGGATTCAATCTCTATGAGCTTATTGAGCAAAATTATTGCAAGTAAATTCTGCCTTGAAAACCTATCCTTTATTTTTGAGTAGACATATTTCTTTTTTCCTCTCCATTTCCACGTTATTAATAACATCAATATCAGAAGATCACAACAATGTGATCACTCTCTTATGGCTAAACATACATTTTTCTTGTGAAGTGTTGAGCCTTCGAAAAACTTCAGTGCTTATCCCCTACCATTGCATATTGATAATTACATGCTAAAAGTTAAGTTTTCATTCCAATACCTCAACTCTTGTCATGTGGTGTTCACTTTTAGTATGTACATTATTTTCCACATGTTTACATGATGTATCACTCAATTACCGAGAACTAAATTCCTCTTTTATTTTTTCAGAAGCCTCAATTTAACCCCTAGGATTATAATCCACATCTTAATTAAACTCATCTTCTTCTTTTTTAAACTCAATTGATCTCTAGAGTTTTCAAAAATTCACAACCATGTTTTTGATCCAAATTGTGCACAAATTTGTAACAAATCACTTTTAAGTCTCTCTAAAACAATATAATTTCTCATGCATAAATGTAGATTTTGGATACAATATACTATGAAATGCCAACAAAAGTACCCAATTGAAAAAAAAAATTAAACATTTTTGGGAGTTAAATTGAGACAAAAAGTAAACATGTTTTACTTTGGATAATATTTCAGTATGAAAAAGGTAATAGATTTCATAAATTCCATGCTTAGCTAACAATTACATGGAATAAATTAAGAGTTCATCTCATAAATTTCTACTCCCCGTTTACCATTAGGTTTCAAGGCATACTTCATCAGTATTGGATTGGTCTTGGTGCCTATCAACAATAAATGATAAAAACATGACCATGGATGAATTTATTGGTGGCATACATAAAAAATTCCTTAGTGATTAGGTCTATTACTAGTCTCATGCAAGATAAAAATACCTCTAAATGAAGCATTGCTCTTTCAAGCTTCATGATTTAGAGAAATATTATTATGAAATGTCCAATAAATACTATGTAATAAGTGGATATGTCAACCTCGAACAATCCCTTTTGAATTCTCTCTTAGATACTCTCAGTAAAGAAACATAGAAATCTTTGCTCTTAATGTCCAATTAGCCTTTGTCATTCTTGAACAATTTATTTGAGATGGCTATCAAATGTCTTAAGAGTTTGCATAACCATATGAAGATATACAACAACTTGATCATCTTAAAATTGAAAATTCTTATAAAAAAGCAAACCTCCAAATTGGTTGTAAAAAACAATGCTCTTGAGACTGTAGAAAGAAGTATCATCTAAGCATTCATCCCATTTAAGTAAATTTAAGCAGAAATACAATTAAAAAAATAGCAATTCTTTAAAAGAAAAGCTAGACATGGAAAGAAAAAGTCAAATCAATGTTTTATATATGAAAAGAGAAAGGTCATTTTTCCAAGTCATGTTTGTAGCAGGAAAAACAAGGCAAGATCCTCAAAAGAATTTCTATTCTTTTTTACATTGATTCAGATATAGATATTGAATCATTGTTTGAAAAAGAAGATGCAGCTTCATCAAAATCCACTTTTGATATTTTTGCAACATGCCTAACTTCTTTAGAAAAAAATCAAGTTCTCATTGAGAAATATGCAAAGCCCATTCAGGTTATTGCATTCTTTGACATTGGTGCAACAGGCTCTATAACCAAACCTTTGGTTCTTTGTCCTCACTATTAGGAGGAAACATACAAGGTACTTTAAGCTACAAATGGTGAAATTTTCATCATCAATGAAATATCAAAACCTATTCTCATCAAAGTCTTTCTTGAATACTCGGTTACTTATATACTTTTTGGCTCTCATCTTCTAACCAAAGATCTTCTCATAAGGTTCGATATCATCCAATAATTCAATAAAGTACATTGAGGTGCTTCTGGTCTTCTTTATAAAAGTCATACTCTACATGAATTCCTAATTTATTCTTAATAGAAAGATTTAAAGCCTTCACCTCGTAGATTATCCAAACTTCTTGTGCAAATTCTCACTCAAAATTTCTTTAAAAGTGTCCTAAGCCTCTAAGGACTAATCCAAAATTCTTTATTACCTTGCCAATCAAAAGGAATGAAAACATCAATCAAACAAAACTCAATGGAGAATAACTTCAGATCATAAGAATATTGCTCCTCAGGAACTAGTAGAACTAAAAAAACACAATATCATTGAAGACCCAAATTCCTAGTAGGTATGTGAAGCCTTCTATATCAATAATTGAGCAGAACAAGTGAGAGGAAAATCAAGATTTAGTATTGACTACAAGCCCCTCAATGCCTTTCTTTTCAATCTCAAATTTTCTTTTTTATAAAAATAAATTCTTCTTTAGAAATTGCCAAATGCTACCATCTTTTTTAAATTTGATCTAAAGTTTGGGTTCTAATAGCTAGGCATCCAACCAAGTGACCAACATAAAACTACCTTTTATGTACCAAATAGTCACCACTAGTGGATAATAATGCCTTTCAGATTGAAAAACACCTTTTTAAAATTCCAAAAAGCAATGACAAAGATTTTCCAACTAATCATTCATTCAATAGTTGTTTACATAAATGACATATTATTATTCTCATCCTCTTCATAATGCGCTTCTACACTAGTTTCATATCATCATTCAACATTATGTTATTATGCTTTCTCATAAGAAAATGCAAATTGACAGGCCCTTCATTAAATGTTTTAGGCCTTCACATCAAAGAAGGCGAGATAGTGCTTCAACCATATATAACTAAAGCTTTGCTAGACTTCTATATTCATAATCTTAAAAAAAAAGTGTAACAATTTATGGGTATTGCTAACTATATTATTTTTATTTCATTCCTTATATTTTCCAACACAAAAACATATAGTCCTATTTGCTTATAAGGGAATTCTTGTAGTGGTCCACTATTTATACCAATGCACTTCAACAACTTGAAACAACTAGCTCAATAACTTCCACCCTTATAGGTCATTTCTAATGGAAAAGAATCTTGCAAATGGATGTTAGCAATCATTTTTGGGATGTAGTCTAATAAAGAAAAAGAATGGTTAGTATAGAATCTATGGTGCAAGAGTGTAGCTTTCAAGAACTCTAACTTTCACTATCATTTCACTTTCAAAGAAATGCTAGCAGTCAAACGAGGAATTGAAGAGTTTGAATCCCACATTGAGCATGACACCACTTTCATATTGAAATGTATATGTCAAGTTTCTTAAAAATACTAAAAACCAAGCAAAAGTTCCTCCCTCAATCACAATTGCTCTAATAGAAACAATGGTTTGACATATATTAGTTTGAAATTAAACATGACAAAGAAATATATAAATTTCTTCCTGACCTATTATCTAAAACTCCCATAAATCCTAACATAAAATCTATTATTTTTCTCATGTTTTATTTTGAGTCATCCAGTCCATCCTCTCTCATGATGAAAAAAATCCTCATTCTTGATAAGTATTTAATGGATCGTTTTTTGTCACTCTTTAACAAATCCATTCTATTCTCCTTTGTAAATATGTTCTCAGTAGTTGTAATTTTTAGCCTCCTATCATATACTTCACTTATCCCTTTCTTACTTTATTCTCTCTGCAAAATCACTTCTTGTTTACATAACCTGTATTGTTATTTTAGATTTACCTATCCCATATATACAAGATTGGTTGTATATTTTCTAAGCAAAATCTTTTAGCTTTTCTTTTTCAATATCAGCTAGCTCATTTTAGACCTGATGACCCTCTTGTTCTAAAAACAAATGGTTCAAAAAATTTGACTCCATTAAGAATCAACAACAAGCGATCTCTCAAATAAACAATTATAAGACTATAACATATTCAATCATAGATGTCATAATTATAATTGTGTTCAAATGCCTCAGATGACATATATACAATGGCATCATTTAGTTTATCACATAGCTTTACTCAACCAACTAGACACCACCTGATGTGGACACCTCCCAGGATACGCTAAAATCAAATTTGAATGGTTTCCAACTTGACCTAACAAGAACCTGTCTTAGAGAATCAAAGTTATACGTAATGATCACCATCACCCTACATCGATGAAAAGACACGAACGAATAGTATAAAAGTACAACAAAGTTGATCAATCATTTGAAGAGTTTAATTAAGAACTTATTATAGGAATCACTCAACCACATAAAAAATAACAAAAAATGCTAATTTTTTTTTAATGAAAAATAGTCTCTTTTAAAATAGTCTAACATCTAAAAGTCTTTACAAAAGAGTATTTATACTAAAGAAAATCCTAAGTCTAGTAGAATATCCTTAATAAATAATGATAAACCTTATAAATAATAATAATAATAATAATAATCCAATGAACTCAAATTTAAATATAGGCCTTAATATCTCTAAAAAGCCTAATAATAACTAAAATATAAATAAAACAATAGTCTAACTAATTTAAATAAGACTAGCGTATTTTTTGTAATATACTAGTAGATCGAAACCCAAATTAAAACGCATGGTTATCTCTTGTCTTAATGAATTAAAAGGCATGTCATATATTACTGGAAATCTATGGATGTTTACTTTCCAATGCAACTAGAATCATATTAAAATTCATTTTGTATCTTCAGGTATGACCAGAACAATAGCCAAAGGTTAAAATTGACAAATTTGAATATTTTTATTTCAATTTTTTTGTAATATCTGAATGCCTACTAACAAGCACTTCTTGAACATGAATTAAATTAATCAATGCTTTTTTTCATTATTTAATATCTTCTTGAAATCCACATTGGCCCATGTGTCTTGAAGAAGTCCATTGAAAGCCTTTTTGAACATCTTAGCCCTAAATCTTATCACTAGACCAATTAGAACTTCTAATGGATCTCTTGATGTTACTTGAATCTCATCACTACTACTTTGGATCAATATTTTTTTATTCCAAGTACTTACCATGATTTTCTCAATACAGTGTTTCCTGTGGAATATAAGAATCACGTGAATTGTCTTTTTAATCTCAATGAAAAAGATAATTCACCTTCAAAAGATAATGTTAATGATGATGACTCAAGCTCATGAGAATTCTCCTTTAACCTAGATATCAAAAGCATAAGATTTGATGATCATGGTTTTATATTTTTAATGATATTGTAAAATCTTTTGTTTTTCACTACTTCTATAATTATTGTATGTTAAAATAGTCATGTCATTTCTACATTTTACTTTTATGTTATCTAGTGTGTATTTACTTTAGTTTGCTTTTATAAGAGATGCTTGTACATCTTGTCAGCCATGTTTGTAAAAATCCTTTTATAAATATATGTTGAAGCTCTCATTTAAGGGTATTTAGAACATTTGTATTTATCACTCTCTATCTCTCCCTCTCCCTCTCCCTCTCCCTCTCCCCCTTCCTTCTATTTAAAAGAGTAAATTTGTCAATATGACATTTTAAATAGTATAATTTTGTTTTTTTTTCTTATAAGGTACTTCAATGGAAAATGGCATTTTGACAATCCATTTTGTATTTTACATAGAATGAGAAAAGAGAGATCGAAAGTTTAAAGAGAAAAACACAATTAAAATTTCCCTTTCATTTTATGGCTTTCCTAAAAAAACATATAGTAATGGATCTTCATTGATTTTAGCATCCCATATAGCTATCCCCTTGAAGACTCCAAATCAACAAATAAAGAGCCATTTTAGTAGTTTTTGTTTCCTCTCCATATAACACTTCTATTAGAGATGACCCAAGTCTATATGTCTTAAGTCTAAAGAGTTTTTACTTGAGGAAGTATGTTAAAGAATAATAAAAATTAAAAACAAAAACTATTTGGACTTAGACTCAATGTATTTTTCACTACAATAATGAAATGATGTTTTTGCTTTTCCAAAAAAAAAAAAAACAATTGCCTTTATGTTACGAGTGTTTTGGTTTTTTCACATGTCACATTCATCATTAGAGGGTTTTTTAGAGGTATAATTGCAATTTTTATCTTTTTATGCATAGTAAAATGATATGATTACCCTCATAATAGAAAAAAATAAAACCAACAAAAAGGGTATAAATGTCTTTACATTTAATAATGTATAGTAAATAAACAAGTATGCCCTTGGGATAAATAAGTAAATAAATTGTAGATTTAAGAGCCTTTTTGTCTTTTCCTTCAAGTCTTTTTTTTATATATATAATTATCGGGGTACCAATATGTGGGAGGCACTCGCACACTTTAAATGGTGTGTGTGACGTCTCCTAGTAGAAGAGAAGTCTCTTTTACCATGTCGTTGGATACGTCACCATGTCTTTTTTTCCTCCTAGTGCAGCGCATATCGGCGATAGTGGAGTGGTTTGTCAACGATCAACCGTTATTTCTTCTTTTTTCTCTCTCACACCCAAAAAATACAGGTTAATCCTATTTGTTCTTGATATTTCAACTTCAGTCCTTATTCTCTTTATTTTTAATTTTTTTTTCCTTGGTGCTTTTGTTAAAGGTTTATTTGTTTTTAATTTAATCCTTCAAATCTAATTTGTCATATATATTTCTTTTCCAAGTTGGTCATTCTTTTTTTAATTTTTAATATTTTTTCTT
>Ga0307517_10011112_pt1 | contig 12503 bp, 9 predicted proteins | sample 23_EM_MG_FD_194515 | JGI IMG/M metagenome (GOLD analysis project Ga0307517, IMG submission 194515) | Populus trichocarpa ectomycorrhiza microbial communities from riparian zone in the Pacific Northwest, United States - 23_EM | ecosystem: Host-associated > Plants > Roots > Unclassified | place...
GGGCGTCATCAAGCAGCTGCCGGACAGAGGCATCTTTTGGAAGGTCGGCGGACTCAGTTCTTATAAGCTTGTAAACTCCAGGATTCTCTTCTTGAACCAAGAGATAAGGGATATCGGTTGTGGGGTTCATGAACAGTGGTGATCACGTGAAACTGGAAAACCCAAATTTAGAATTATTCTTAACCACAGCCCATCACTTCGTCGCCAACAGCGCCCACCATTCAATTTCACGTGACAGTCTGTAATCCGATGTCAAAGCGAAAGGTAGCTTACTATTATGACGGTGAGCACCTCCTTCCTTCGGTCTCATTTTTTTTCTCTCAGATCTTAGTCAACTAGCCGACGTCGGTGCCTACACCTATGGGCTGGGTCACCCAATGAAACCACACCGGATACGAGTAACACACGATTTGGTTACGGCGTATGGGATGCTCGACAAGATGCACATTCTGGTGAGTGAATTTCTTGTTCCACACACGGCTGGCGCTCATGGTTTTAGCACAGAAACCCAAACGCGCGACACCGGAAGTTATGAGCTCATTTCACACAGACGAATATGTCCATTTTTTGCATGGAGTTACCCCAGAGACGGCGGAGAAATTGACATATTCAGGAACTCGATGTGAGTCTGCCCAATTCTCGTTTTTCAACCTTAGTTTCTGAGCATCCTTTCATTAGTTCTAGTTGGGGAAGATAACCCAGCATTTGAAGGCGTCTTCGAATTTTGCTCTATTTCCGCAGGAGGATCCATAGGTCAATCCATCTCCGCGCCGCCCACCGAGATTCACTCATATTCATATTTCAGGTGCTGCTCAAAGAATAACATCTGGGGCAGCCGACATCGCCATTAACTGGGCAGGAGGGCTGCACCATGCCAAAAAGCGGGAAGCCTCTGGGTTCTGCTACATCAACGATATCGTCCTCGGCATTATCGAACTCTTGGTACTTATCCTCGTGTCCTTTACATCGACATCGACTGTCACCATGGTGATGGCGTTGAAGAGGCGTTCTACACGACAAACCGAGTTATGACCGCAGTTTCCACAAGTTTGGCGAATATTTTCCTGGGACGGGAAGCCAGGAAGATAAAGGGAGAGGGAAGGGCAAAGGATACGCCGTGAATGTGCCACTGAAGGACGGGATCACGGATGCATCGTTTCGAAGTGTTTTTGAACCAGTGAGTTACTACCTGGTCCCTGTCCTTCAGATTCTTAATTTGTTTCACGAGATAATCTCCCGGATTCTCGAGGTCTTCCAACCGTCCGCCGTCGTCCTGCAATGTGGAACAGATTCTCTGGCCGGGGACAAATTAGGCTGCTTTAACCTCTCCATGCACGGACACGCGCATTGTGTGAAGTTCCTCCGAAAGCAAAATATCCCCCTTATTCTCCTTGGTGGTGGTGGTTACACCGTGAAAAATGTCGCTCGGACATGGACCTATGAAACGGCCTGTGCTTTGGGAATGGAAAATGAAATCGAGCCAAATCTGCCTTGGAACCCGTATTTTGAATGGTTCGGGCCGCGGTATAGATTGGAAGTGCTAACGAACAACATGGATGATCTCAACGTAAAAGACGGCTCTTTAGATGGCGTCAGGTGCGCCACTTTCTCTTCAAGGATCACTGCCTGCTGATTTCTTCGACCTTGAGAGAGATTGCCCTGCAGCAATTGCAGGAACTGAATTGCGCGCCTTCTGTACATTTGCAGGACGTCCCAAGAGAAAGTCTCCGACAACACCTTGGATTCGGGAAGGACGACGATGAAGCGAGAGATGAAATTGACGAACGACTAGCCCGTATGATCGACCGAACTCTCTTTGACCTGTTGTTGATTATTGCATTCCATTTCAGAGCACACCCGTTACGCGTTCAACCTCCAAGAAGACACGACCATCAATAGCTCGGAAGAATCAGACGCTTGGGATTCAGACGAGTCAGCATCGAATGCGAGCTGGCAGCGGCGTGGGCGCTCTGTGTCCCCTTCCAGGGAAATGCGGGAATCAACGAGCGCACGAAAGAAACGCATGAGCCTGCTTACAGGCCAGTATTTCGACGTCGCGGAACACGATATCGACTTCAGGTCAGGTGTGAAACGGAGGTTCTTCCAGAGTGCGGAACTCGGAAGTGGATGGGAGGAGATGGGTGGCGTTGATGATGCTGTGGCCTCGCGGATGGGTGGCAAATATGGAGCTGTGGATCTGTCGGTGCTTATGGAGAGGGGGGGCAGAGGTGGGTATGCGGTGGATGAGGGCTACGGGGACGAGGAGTTGAACATGGCGGTGGAGCCATAGTCTCCTGTAAGTACTTTGTGTGGTTGATTATCTTTACTTCGTAAGGGTGCCCCCGTTTTAACAGGAAGCATGCTCCAGCGGTACTTCAAATACGAGCGTGTTATGCAGTCGTTGCAGGAGAGTCAAAGCTGAGGACCAAATGAGAGCCTGCGTTTTGGTGGAAGGTGGCCCTTGCCCGCCATGCGAAGAGAGGGCAGCCATCCGTCATCAAATAAAACAGCTGGAAGAAGAAATTACGAAACTGAAGGCTAAAGACGACACCCTTAGAACGACGATAAACGCGTTTCACGATCCCTTTACACACAAATTCCCCCCAGAAATCGCCTCTCACATCCTCCAACTCTCCCTGCCAATATTAAATGATGGAGAACATGAGCGAGAAGCTGTAAATGAGCGGTGGTCTGCCGAATGGGCAACGCCTTTGACGCTGGGATCGGTGTGTCGCCAGTGGCGTCAGTTGGCATGGGCAACACCAGATCTCTGGACAACGCTATACCTCAAGATTCACCCATCAATGATGTCCTCTACAGCTGAATCGCTACCTGGTTTACTCCATGAATGGCTTGGCCGATCAGGCGTCCTACCGTTGACCATTCACTTCTTTCACGGTTACGGTGACCAAGATGTATATACCTCATCATTAGAGGGGGGCCCCACAATCAAAGATACCAGGATGGACGAGACATTGGAAGTCGCGACATGTCTCGTTATAGACATTCTTAACTTGCACTCTGGCCAATGGCGAAACCTCAACCTCACAGCAAGAGCAGACATCTTCGAGCGCTTCTCGAGCTCGGGTAAACCAAAGCAACTTGTTACCCTTGATCTCACGTCTACTCCTGTTGGGGAATCACCAGTGACAGTGCCGAAATTCCTGATGGATTCAGTGCTCAATCCGATACGCTTAAAACTCACTGAATTTCCTTTGACATCGATCAACATTTTCTGGGCCAACATCACACACGCAACCTTCTCGAGTATCGCCGCTGAGGAAGGCCTCGACTTCTTACGACGAGCATCCAGCCTGGAATTCTATCGTGTTTCCATGTATGATTCGGACGACATCGGGTTTATAAATCCCATCCTACATCCCCGACTCCGTTCGCTTGACCTGTCGGGAGGGCGGTTAGAAAACGTCTTGGAGGCGATCAACCTTCCGTCTTTGGAAACATGGTCAATGGATATGAACTTCAGGAACACCGTGATGACCATGCTGTCTCTTCTCGTGCGCTCAGGCTGTCGCCTCAAAGTCTTGAATTTGAATGAACTTCGCCTAACTTCCGAGGATGATGAGGATTTCGACACTTTACTTGAATCAATACCCTCGCTTGAGCGCATAGGGTTATCCTCCGTTTTCGGCGAAAGCAGTGATTTGGTGTTTGCCATCCTGACTCGAATATTTTGCTCTGCCCCTGGTAGCAGCGATATTTCAGGGGAAACCCCTACCTCTGAATCCTTTCTGCCTTACCTGCAAGTTATAGAGTGTACCCCAGACGGACACGCAACTCTATTTTCTTGGGATTCTATACTGGAGCTCTATCGTCGGGACCACCAGCGGTCGCTAACACTGAAGGTTTTCGTCACCGATATAGATATACCTGACGAAACTGCCCTCCAACTCTTACAGATCACCGAAGAAGGGGCGGATTTGCAGATTTTTAATTTAACGGAGGGTGGGGATTTTCTCCAGAAATTTAGAAAGAGGAGGTGCACGCAAGATGTTTAGTTTTTTCGATACTCGTTCCTTGGAATTTTTAGAACAACTTTTTCATGCGGTGTTATTTAGGGAAATATTCAAATCGTTAGCGATCCAGTCCCCTCTCAAACGGACTGGGAAATATTAGCTGGTCCATCGCGGAAGGGCGCACTAGCGCAGACTGGAGATGTTCTTGAGTTTGACGAGCCAGAGGGGTAAATACACCGGTGCACCCACAATTTTGTGTCGTTCACTGTCCGACATGTATCCCAACGGAGATGTATCGCGCGCCGTGTAATACGCATGTGCGTCTTGAGTGGCGATGCGAATGGTATCTGGGAGGCAATACCAGAGTGGGTACGTGTCAGTTAAACCGTGGAAGGGAAAGAAAAAGAAGAACTCACAGCTCAAAAACCCCCGAATTACACGGGATGTTGCTATTCTGAAGGCGATGCTAAAGATGACAGATGAGAGACTGCCGAGGAGTCTACACTCGGATTCCTCGCAGACAAACAATCAGAGTTACTGCTAAATCATTCCTGCGGATGGACCCAAACCCAAGCCCCTCTCGCTAGTGGGAATCGCGAGGATGGTGTTCAGCTGCGCAATAGGCATATTCTTCGTTGACCTTTCTCTCATATCCACAGAGCTTGAAATTCGACATCAAGAATTTCCTGTGAGATATTCACCTTCACCAGAGTTGTTGTCGATGTCGGCTGGAGCTAGATGTAGATGGGGAATTGGATGGTTGGATACAACGCTGTTGTTTCGGTATCTTCCTGAGTACCAAAGAGCGCTGCTGCGGGGATGCAAAATAGGAATGGGATGGACCGCCGCTGGGCGGAATAACCCCACTATAGTAAGATTCGTGTCGGGCCCACTCATGTTTGCGTTGACCTTGACATTAGAGCTTTCGAAAAGAGGTAATGGCGAAGAGGGTGGTGTAGCGATGGTGGCGCTAGTGCTGGGACTCACGACAACTAATTTTTTCTCAGTAAACCCGCACCCTCACCCAGAACCAACCCCGAATGAGCAGCATCAAGCGGTGGTGACACTCTCTGGACGATCCAGGCCGTGTGGTCGACGTAGTATGTTATGACAGGGTCAGAGGGGAATATAAATATGTGCGGCTGGGTTATAAGGACGGACTGGATTGTTTGGAGAGGGTTCTGTTGTAGCGGATGGAATAGAGGAATTGCCAAGTTTGCTATTTGTAGAAATCAGACCCTAGATCACACGAAGATAATCTCAGTCACGGTTATACGGACTCATATTAGAAATAAGGTACCTAGATCACACGAAGATAATCTACGGTACGGTAAGTAAAAGATCTAATCGATAAATAAAGTTGCTCACCTCAGTCACGGACTGAGGTGCTATTCTAGAGTGTCCATGGTATATAAGTAATACGGTAATAAAGGACATCCATGAGATAAAGAGGTCAACAAGTAATAAAGAAGACGAAACATGATAAAGAGATAAAAGAGAAATAAAGGAGACAGCACGATCACGGTGTGATCTCAACACTATTCAAGATCGCAGCCGATGCCGAGTTCGATGTCGCAGGAACCTAGTTCGAAAATAACCACAACACATTCGTGTTCAGCGTTCAACGATTATTCCTGTCGTGTACACTAGATGTCCTGACCAGGATGGGGATGACTGACGTGAGGAATTACTAGCACAGAAGGACCTAAGTTAGCAGCTGGATGAGATACCTGAGTACTGATTTCGTTGCAAGTAGTCGAGGGGTAGGAGTCACAGAATTTCAGTGTCGCTCTCTTGGGGCTGTCTTTTGGATCCAGAGCGTGGAAATTGCAACAGAGGGCCCTGCAAGTGGAAAAGTCGAGTTTGAACTTGGAAGAAGACAGTTCACCAGCCACCACCCTCACCATTTGACTCGCCAGGCTAGCAAACGAAAATAAATTCAACGAAGGATAACCCCGGCGGTTTGGTTTGGATAAATAGCGGATATTGGCGTTGGCTGACAGTCAGTGTGGGCAGAACTCTGCCGCACTGCCGAAAACCGGCAGTCGCCGGGCAGCTGCCCAAAAGGGTCTGGCACAAAAGTCACATGAAATCGGTTGGCATTGATAAGAGAAAACCCAGGAGAAGTGAAATTTTCAGGGCTTTGGATGGGAGGAAAATGCGTCAAAAGCCTTAAACTAACTTATCACCATCTATGATATCAAATTTGGACCTGCCAATTCTGCCGCATCGGCACTTGCCGTTTTTCCGGCAGACCGGCAAAACTCTTCCAAAAAAAGTTCTGCCCCACCACTGACGGTACTTAAATATCGGACCGAAGTAGCTGCATAATAGACCGTATGAGTCACAATAAACACGATCAAATAACATAAACGCTGGCTTACCATTCATTCTTCAACTTGCTTGCTGGGACGAAATGTAAGCCTGTCCTTCATTTTACCGTTACTACTGACAGAAGCAAACGTAGTCGTCCGACCTGGCTTCGTTACGTGAAGTGCACCAGCCGTCCTTTAATTGTCGAATATATGATGGTGTTATGCAGTCGTTCCCAGGGAGCCGAAGCTGACGACCGACCAATACCATGTGTTGTGTTGGAAGGCAGCCCGTGCTCGGCATGCAAAGAGAGGGCTACCATCCGTCAAAAAATCAAACAATTGGAAGAAGAAATCACCAAATTGAATGCTAAATACAACAGCCTAACGACCACAATGAACGGAATTCATGATCCTTTTATTCATAAATTACCGCCGGAAATCGGTTCTCATATCTTTCGCCTCTGCCTGCCGACATTGGATTATGGAGAGCGTGACTACTGTGTTGATCGAATTCCATCGGAATGGGCATTACCATTGAGGCTGGGCGCAGTGTGTCGCAGGTGGCGCCAATTAGCATGGGCAACGCCGAACCTCTGGGAGACCCTGTTTCTTACTATTGGCCCATCAACAAGGTATTCCCTTGCCGAATTACTACCTTTTTTACTCCGTGAATGGATAGGACGATCTGGCGCCCTTCCATTGACCATTTTTTTTGTTCACTCTGGGTGGCCCCACAGAATGGACGAAGATGATGCTCTATCTGAAGGCGATTCCCCATCCGACGAGGAGTCCCTATCCGAAGACGACCCTCCATCCGAAAATGAATCCACATCTGAAGACGAGTCCCCATCCGAAGATGAATCCACATCTGAAGACGAGTCCCCATCCGAAATTGAAGGCGAATCAGCTGACAACTCCACATTCGACAAATGTACAATCGACACGTTGAAGGTTACGACATACTTCATTATAGAAATTCTTAATTTTCAATCAGGTCGATGGCGAAGCCTCTATCTCCACGCTGGCGCAGACATCTTCAAGCGCTTTTCGGACTATACCAAACCTATGCGGCTTGTTGAGTTGGAGCTCTCCCTCAACCTTGCGGCGCACGCCGAGCAATCACAATGGGAAACGCCGAAATTCAAGATGGATTCAGAGCCTAACCCAACGCACCTCAAACTCACTAATTTCCCAGTGACATCGACCAGCATTCGCTGGGACAGCGTCACACATGCAACCCTCTACGGAATTTGCGTCGCAGAAGGTCTCGACTTCTTACGACGAGCACCTTGCCTGGAATACTATCATGTTTTCATATCCAAGACGCACGAGATCAGCTATAGCAGCAACATCTTTCATGCCCGACTCCGCTCGCTTCATCTGCTATCAACCCAATCATCCAGTGTAGAAATATTCTTGAGGGAAATCAGCCTTCCATCTCTCGAAGAATGGACACAGAATACGAGCGATCACCGCCTACCCGTGGCAGCTATGCTGTCCTTTCTTAACCGATCATGCTGTTCCCTCAAAGCTTTAAGCTTAGAGGCCATCCCACCACAGTCAATGGATCTCAGCAGCTTACTTCAAGCAATACCCTCAATTGAGTGGCTCCAGTTATGTTTTGAGTGGGGATTCCTAGATACCACCGTAATGGACGACATCCTCACTCGCATATTTTGCTCGGTTCCTGGCGGCAGCGACATTTTGGCGAACACTACGCCGGAACCCTTTCTCCCCCAGCTTCAATTTATCGAATGTTTGACGGAGTCACCAGCCGCTCCATTTTCTTGGGATAGGATACCACAGCTGTATCGACAGGGCCACCGGTGGTCACTGGCGCTGAGGTCTGCTGCCTTCCCCTCACATATAACCGATGAAACTGGCGTGCAAATCTTACAGCTTGTTGACGAAGGTGTAGGTTTGGAAATTCATGATAGGCACAGGGACGAGGATTTTCTAACGAGCTTTAGGAATAGGATGCATAATGAAGGAATTATTTGAATATAGTATATATTGCCTCGTACTACGAAGGTAAACAGTCGAAGACAGAAGGCCTTCAGCGCCTAGAGGCGGGTCCATTCAATAAAATTTCCCTGACCCGTAACATCCATACTGCAAATTCCTTAAAGTTGTGCACGGAAATGATGATCCCAGCGCTCCTAATTCTCCTTGTCTCATCTTCTGAAAAGGCCAGGCCTGAATGGCGGCTCGGCGGACAGGAGGACGTATTACGCGGGAAGAAATTTACGGAATGGTAAGGTAACGCCCATCCTTGAACAAATCTATACAATAGTCATAGAACAACGAGTGGGAAAAGGGATATTCGCAGATTGAAATAGTATAAAATATTGTCAGACGCAGCGCTTGCGCTTCAAGCGTAGGGATTTTTTTGTATCTGTGATTTTAAATTTCATGCTCGTATTAACTGAGATTAACATAAGATACATTTATTTAAAGTCACTTACAAAAGAGCTTCAGCAGGGCAGATTTCGAGACACACCTTCTTGGATGTCGCCTCGCCGTTCAGGAAGGAAGGTGGCTGTTTTGGAAAATAGCCTATCAAGACTATAGGATAGCGACTTCAAGGTTTCGGTTTTGTACATCGTCCATTGTCAGGAGATGAAACAGCCAGATACCATGTGGTATCTAAACTTGCTTCAGCGAGAGTCACCCAAAGTGCATCAGACATGGTAGGTGCGAGTATGTAGATGAGAGGCATTGAGCAGGAGAAAGGGTATTTGGAGGCCGGTTCCTGTAGAACTTAAACGGTGTATTGATCCGTTTAGATTCGCATGTAGTTCACCCTTTGGTACGGGAAGATATAACTTCAAGAGGTAAAGCTTGTATAAAGCCCGAGAGAGCGGCTAGACGTCCAGAAATTAGATGCCATAAGCGGGTTATGTAAGGGATTTACCGTGAGAATCCAAATGTAGATCGCGTGAAGCCATTCAGTCGGAACACGTTTCAACGCCCAACTGTTGGGCGATCGCGAAGGGCCCTCCAGAAATCTTTATTCTGGTGTTTAACCCCTTACTTGACTCCCAAATTGATGCTAATATGTTTTCAATCAATTTTGGATCTTTCTGCAGGATTTGTTCAGAAGGACTATGACGATGATTTGCGATCGCTGTAAAGGATTCAATCCCAAGGTCCGACCCGTTACTTGTACTGTATTGGACGGTGGTCCTTGTGCTGCATGCAAAGAGAGGGAGAGAATCCGTCAGAAGATCAAACACCTGGAAGAAGAACTTATGAACCTGAAAGCGAAGTACAAAACTCTTGCGAGCGCGACGAATGCAATCCATGATCCCTTTATTCATAAATTCCCCCCAGAAATCGCGTCTCGTATTTTTCGCCTCTCGATACCGACATTGAACTTCGGAGAACATGACCCATGGGCTACAAAGCAGCCGCCACATGAACAAACGGAGTGGGCAGCGCCGCTGAGACTGGGAGCTGTGTCGCGCAATTGGCGCCAGTTGGCATGGACAACACCGGATCTCTGGCAGACAGTATACATTCATATTCGTCCGTCGACGAGGCTCTCTCTCGCCAAATCATTGCCTGGTTTACTCAGCGGATGGCTGGGACGATCAACGGTCCTTCCGTTGACAGTTCTGTTCCATGATTTTAGGTACATTGACAAAGCTGAGTTGAATGACGCCTCATCTGAAGAAGAGTTTTCCGACGACTCCACGAGCGACATATCAGAGTTTCCGACAGATTTAATCATACAAATTCTTAATTCCAACTCTGACCGATGGCGAAACCTCCACGCCAACGTGGGCGCAGATATCTATGAGCGCTTCCCCCGTTCCATCCAGCCCACGCAGCTTGTTGGCCTGGACCTCACGCTCAACCCTCAGGATTCAGAGGAACTACCAACGACGAAATTCATGACAGAATCAGAACTCAACCCGAGCCACTTGAAACTCGCTTATTTCCCCCTGACATCGATCAACGTTCGCTGGGACAAAATTACGCACGTAACCCTCTGTAAGACGAGCATCGAGGAAGGTATCGACTGCTTACGACGAGCATCCTTCCTGGAATATTTTCATATCTGCGCTCCCGGCGAGGTCCATGACTCCCTGATCGGCTTCGGAAAGCCCATCCTTCAACCCCGACTCCGTTTGCTGAATCTCGCAACATCCTACACAACCAGTTTTTTGGAAACGATTCATCTTCCCTCTCTCGAAGAATGGACACAGGATATGGGCGGTCTACGCATACCCGTGACAGCCATGCTGTCTCTTCTCGAGCGCTCGGGGTGTTACCTGAAGGTCTTAAACTTAGAGGGTGCCCCACTCCCCTCTCAAGATCTCGACACATTACTTCAAGCATTATCCTCTCTCGAAAGTCTCCGGTTATGCTTCAAGTGGGGATTCCTAGACACCAGTGCCATGGAGGACATCCTCACACGTATATTTTGTTCGGTTCCAGGCGGTAGTGTGCCCATTGAAGGTGCTATACCTGAATACCTTCTCCCTCGCCTTCAATCTATGGAGATCATGCCCTTTGCCCCATACCTTTGGGATCGGGTACCGCAGCTCTATCGTCAAAGCCAGAGGTGGTCTTTGAAACTCAAGTCGGCTGCCTTGAAATCGCATATAGCAGACGAAACCGCTTTTGAACTACTCCAACTTGTTGACGACGGAGTTGATTTACAGATTCTTGATAAGACGGTGGGTGGCGATTTTCTGAGAAATTTTAGAAGTAGGATGCAAGAACGAAGTTTTTAGTTTTCAATGGCCATACATTATTTTTCTCACGCGGGAGGTTTGAACGGCATGCGATCGTGATAAATATTGGAATTTAACACACGGGAGTCGTCACCTCCCTAGATCTTGATCAGAACAAGAAGTCATAAAGTATTTAAATCACTCCTGCCTGGAATACTAGATTAGATTAGATGGTCACGTCACTGTCCAAACGTGATCCCACCTTAATCTCTCCGCACCAACGCGTCTCTGTAATTCCCTTCCATCTGGTCTTTTGTTCGTCATTTTGAACCTGAATCTCAGGTAGATACTCATATAAACTCCTGAGATTCTCCTTAGATTTCGCCAACGACAGTCGCAGCCCATCAAGGATCTATGGCAGAACCAAAGCTGTGCAGCCGTTGTAAACAAGTCGATACCGAGGACCGACCAGTCGCCTGTACTATGTTTCAAGGTGGACCTTGCTCCGCATGCAAAGAGAGAGAAGTCATCCGAGATCAAATCGAACAACTGGAAGAAGAAATTGCCAAACTGAAGGCGAAATATCACGCGCTGGGGACCAAGATGAACGCGATCCACGACCCCTTTATTCACAAGTTGCCACCAGAAATCAGTTCATATATACTTCGCCTCTGCTTGCCGACGTTGAACTACGAAGAGCTTGACCTATGGGCTAGGCAGTGGGAATGGGTAGGAGGTTTGAGATTGGGAACAGTGTGTCGCAGGTGGCGCCAGTTGGCTTGGATAACACCAGACCTCTGGGACATCCTATACCTGGGGATTCAACCATGGACGGAGCGCTCTCTAGCTGAATCGTTGCCTGGTTTGCTCCACGAATGGCTGAGTCGATCGGAGATGTGCCCCTTGACTATCTTCTTCCGTCATTCTGGATGCTCCGATCCCTACGACTGCTTATCGAATGAATCTACTGTTAAAACTTTGGAGTTCGCGACGGACTTGGTTATAGAAATTATCAATTCACATTCTGGCCCATGGAAAAATCTCCATCTCAACGTGGGGGCCGACATTTCTGAGCGCCTTTGCATTTCCATAGAACCCAATCAACTCCATTGTCTTGAGGTCGGAATCCATGGAGAGAGATCACCCACGCAGAAATTCATCATGAAATCCAAGCCCTTCCCGACACAATTAAAATTCAATAATTTTTCACCGACATTGATTGATATTGGCTGGCACAATATCACACGTGCAGCTTTGCGCAATCTGAGCGCCAGCGAGTGCCTCGAGGTCTTACAGCGGGCACCTTCTCTGCAAGACTTTCTGGCAGAACTTTGGGACGATGCCACGGTCAACCTTGGCACAACTCTCCTCCATCGACGACTGCATTCGCTGAATTCTTCATGCAGAGGAACACAATTATTCGAAGCGATCAACGTTCCTTCCCTCGAAGAATGGGTCCACAGCACTGAGTATGGTCCCTTACCCGTGACGGCCATGGTGTCCCTTCTCGAGCGTTCTGGTTGTTGCCTCAA
>Ga0307517_10011113_pt1 | contig 12502 bp, 8 predicted proteins | sample 23_EM_MG_FD_194515 | JGI IMG/M metagenome (GOLD analysis project Ga0307517, IMG submission 194515) | Populus trichocarpa ectomycorrhiza microbial communities from riparian zone in the Pacific Northwest, United States - 23_EM | ecosystem: Host-associated > Plants > Roots > Unclassified | place...
CATTCTTTTCTCCCCCCCCCCCCCTACAATAGTACTTTGCTTTCTTCTACTACCATTGATAAATTTTTATTTTTTTATTGTGGAACTACTATCAATTCAGTAGTTTTTGGAGACATCTGCAGAAATATGAATTAGTTCACAAAAAACTAGGTTAAGGTAGGATAAATGACTTATTGTTTTAGATTATAGATTTTCTTTACAATTCTTTGCTTTTGGTGATCCCATAATACCCAATATCTAAATATGCAAAGACATCAGATTTGCATTGAGTAACAAGGCTCTAACTTCTTTGCAGAGGAAATGACGTTGACATGACACCACCTTGGCCACGCCACTCGAATGTGTTGGAAACACTCGAGTCTTTAAGCCTAAAATCACCTCAACAGAAGGTTTCTCCAGCTATGAGCACTTTACAGAATTTCTACGGTCTCAAATCTTCAAAACGCAAGGATTCAGCTGAAGGTATGGAGATGGCTGTTTACAGAAGAGGAAGCTTGGATTACTTAAATGAGGGGCTGCTGCATAGAGCTACCCCAGTATCTGGCCCATCTTATAGCAATCACAGATCTATAAATTTGGCTGATGATTTCTTGTCTGAGAATGGTTTGGCAGCAGAATACAATCCTCTGTCAGAAGCTAGAGAAGGGGAGGGTGAGAAATCCAATGAGAAGTTTGTTAGAAGACGCCAGAAAGCTGATGCTGATCCTAGATCTGGCACAACAGAAAAGCTGTTGAAAGAAGAGAACAATGGTGGAAGTCGTGCTTTTTCACCTGTAACAGGAAAAGGTCTATCCATGAGACCAAAATCAGCAAGCAGAACATCACTGGGTGCTGAATCAGAGCCAGGATGGTTGAATGCTATGCCAGTGGGCTTGGGAGATTCGATAATTGCTGACGTGTCTGATGGAGTTCGTAAATCATCAAGCACGCCAAGCCTGCAGGACCAGGAGAACAGTTATTCCTCTTCTGTTTGGCCAACTTCAAAGTGGAGTTTGAAACCTGATTTACAGGCTCTCTCAACTGCAGCCATCAGTATACCAATATTCGATGGCCTACCAAAGCCAATATCTGGACGCAGGAGCAAAGCTGCTCTTGATTAGCAGAAGTCCACTGCAATCTCATAGAATTGATTTGTTTCTGTACTTCAACATATTGGGAATGATATCATTGCCACCAGCTACATGTCACGTATAGCTACAAAGTGCTGTCGAAATAGGAGTAAGGCCAAGAAAACAAAGGTTAAAGAAATACAATCCTGTGTTTTCCTTGAGAAGAGCTCCAAAGGAGAAGGTAAAAGGAATTCCTTTTTTACGGTTTCCATTTTGGATTTGTAATGGGTTGCTCGAATCTAGATCATATTCTTAACTGTCGTATAATATTTGTATATGAAGCCATTTGTCTTGCTTATTCATTGGAAGTGCATTTGTCCCCATTGTTTCATGTTATACTCAGTTGGTCATTTAATGTATTTTGACTTCTTCGAGAGGCAGCCTTTTTTCTGTTTTCTTTGTCTTGTGTTTCTAACAGTTGAGAAGCATCATTTTGAGCTGAATTTAGTCTTTTGGTTAGAATCAAAACCTTAAAATGGATTCCACTTGGGACCTATGTGGTTCATGGTCATGGACTCACTGGGTGTTTAGCAGCCAACAAAGGCTATACGAGCGTACCAAATTCAAAAAGAGACTTAGGTTTATGATAATTAGAGGCGATGCCTTATCGTGCCACGGCCATCAACATCAAACATGGATTGAAGAACGAAAGGAATGATGGGCACGGCACCCTGGAATTCACCATTGAGAGCTTAATAGTTGACAAAATTTGAAATTCCGGCAACTTCTCCAATTTTGAAAACAGCATAAAATACCCGCAGTAATGAATTTCCATGTTCTGGATTCCAAAAGTTGGCTGATGCAATTGAACAACCAGCAAATTGCATAATACGACTCCAGAGTCCAGATTTTGTAGTTGCATTTAAGCTTATCAGCAATATAAATAACATCTTGTGTGGTATTTATTATTCATGAATGCATTATTTTCAGAAGATGGATCATGAATCAGATAATAATTCGCCATTTTTGGCTTGAATAAAGTTTAAGTCGCCACAAACATCCACAGGTTAGTCCAAAAAGAATATCGCCCATTCGCAAATGAGAACCATGTCACAGTGACGGTGGCACAAAATGGCCTAAAATTCCAAAGATATTTCCTGTATTTGCATCACAAAACAAAACAATCAAGAGAAGATCCATTTTTTCAAAGCAAATAGGAGTACGAGGACTGCAGAGCAAAGTGACCAGTACAGCATTCGAACAGGGAAATAACAGAGCATGTCGAAAGTATGGTACACCATTTCCAACTACGCATTTTCCAACACTGCACATCTTCACAGCTCCCCTCCGCTTGCACATCATCAGGTGCTTCAGACGAATGACTTGTAGTCTTCAAATTATCTCACGAGCCTTCCAAACGTCCATCCTGAAATCAAATAAATAGATCATGACTCATCTGCATCCATCCATAAAGCAATACTATCATACCAGAAGCAACCTTTGTTTTGCTTATTTCTTTCTTTTAGTTATGCTAAACAAAAGGTACATTTTCTGTGGAAGAATAAAAATAATGGCAACAGGAAGAATTCCCTAGCAAGTAGAAAATCAGATGATGTAAAAAAGAAGAGTTACCATGAAGTCCAGAACAAGGGGGTAAAACAGTTGGGCTAGAATTTTGATGTTGCAACAAAAGAAAACCTAGTTCCATGACCCAAAGGAGAGGGGGATTCTCCTAGACGCAAAATTTGCAAGGATAATACTTATGATGGAAGCTAGTTAAACAGCATTCTGAGGATCACCATCCATAATAAGAGTAGCGAGGCTAGTTTGTTTGGCATCCATATCCTAAAAATCAAAATACACAACAGCCACTGATACTGATCTTGATTTGATGCAAGGCTCCAAGAAGGCAAGGGATGCCTCCAAAGAACATAACCATGGCATAAACAAGTCACTCTCAGGACATTAGAAGTTGGAACCAATCAGTCATTACAGCTATATTGCTCGAGTTTGCCACTTACATAACCATATATATATCTTAATAGCTTCCTGTTTCTAACTTGTAGGCAATTGGTAGAAACTGGTTGAAATCGAGTCTTCCATTCACAAGGACTAAAAGGAGGAAACTGGGGTTCATAGATAATCTGTGGTCTAGTGAGATAATTTAATGGCTCCTTGTGAATAAAATCTGCAACTGCTAGCAAGATTTCAGGGTATGTAGACGAAGCATAACAAAATACAAAGGGAAAAAGTAACATATAATCAAGTCAACATACGGGAATTAAGATCAATATATCTAGGATAAAAAATAATGAGGACAATAATCCAAGACAACCAAAATTCAATGCTAGAGTGCAAACACAATAAGAACCGGAGATTCTTACTACTATTCTCTTAACAATGATTAGGCCTTAATAAAATATTAGCACAAGAGGTGCAGCCATCATAGTCCCTGCCTTGTACACGTTATATGATTAAATGCACAACCAATACATAAATACACTGATAGCCTCTCTCAATTATATCCATACTTCTCTGGTGCTGCAGCCCTTGGATCTCATTCATAGACAAAAAATCAAGAAAAATCAAATATGACAATCAAGGAAGACTTAGTCCATACTCTAAATAGGACACAACCCTTTCATACAGAACTCAATTCTCAAAGAAAGTAGCCAAAACATTCTAGAAATTCAGAGAAAAGCGAAAAAAATACAATCCAAAGAGGAAAAGGCTAAAATTCCCAGCTTAAGTTAATGATTGATTATTGGATAAAAGCATATGGAATTAACCTGGTGCATCTGAGTTTCACTAGATGAAGAAATAAACACTCATCAGACTTAAATTAGACTAGGAAACACACTACTGAAATGTCAAATCTTTAAGTGCACGAGATGTTATGATCAAGCATTGAGGAAATCCTAGACAGGACCACGAACCTTGAAATCTAGACGGCAAGTGATTTTAACTTCTTTACGCGCTTAGTGGCAGGGGAAATGCCTTTGATTACTTTCTTCATGGATTTCGCTCTTTGTTTCATATTTTTCTTTGCAGGCATCTCCCTAACTGGACCCGGAGGTATCCCTTTTTTAAGTGCACTTCCTCTAGGGGTCACAGAAGGCGGTATTCTCAAACTTTGTGGTGGTAAAGGAGTGCTGGGCTTCCAGATCAAGTTGTTTTTCATAGAAAACCGGACTTTTTTTGCACTCTTCTCAGTGCTCTTTGCCATTGTGCTTGTGCCAGCTTCATCATCTTCTTGGCCGTTCGATTCTTGATTTTCAGATTGCTTCAATTCCACCCTCTTCGCTCTCTTTCTCTTTTTGGAAAGATTACCGTTGCCAGTGACTTTAGGAAAATCACAGACACTAGTGACACCCTCATCTATGCCCACTTCTGCGGCAACTTTCTCAAATTGCCTCTGAAGATTTGCTATGGCAGATTCATCAAACCTTACCAAATTATCATCAACAGTCTTTTCTTTGCTTGAATTCTCCCCATTTGGTAAATCCTCATAACCATTCTCATCAGCCATAGAATCACTCTCACTGTGGGAACCGGAAATGACATTCCTTTTCTTCTTCTTAGCCTTTTTGCTATTGCCATCCGACTCCTTTGCCTTTTTGCTTTTCTTCAATTTCTTGCTACCAGGCCCATTAGCAACGTCACCATTCAAACCTTCCACTCCCATACCACTATCAATAGGAACCAAAGCTGGCACCTCCTCTTCATCCTCGTCACCATTACTCTCTGGAAGTGCAATCTTGATCCCTGAGGCCACGAAATCCTTCTCTAACTTCAAAAACACTTCATGTAACCCCAAAACCACTTTCCTATTCCCTTGACAACACTCGACTGAAGAACCCAACTCATAAAACCTCTTGGAGAACCCCATTACCAAAGCAATTGAACCCAAAATCACCACCTCATCATTGTCCCCAACGTCATCCCCCTTAATCTTCACCTCCAACAATTCCTTCCCCATCCGCAACAACAGATCAAACACATTACTCTTAATCTTCCCCAGCAAAACCTTATCACTCACCTTCCCCATTACACCCACAAAATTCCCAAAAATCACCTCCAAAGCCGCCTCCTTCACCGGCAAAAAACCCTTCAATTCCTCAACAAAAACCGAAACAACATGATAATTAACACCGTTCCCTAAAAAATTATCATCAGCTAAAAAACCTTTTTCCACAAAAACCCTCATAAACCTTTCCACAACATCCAAACCCCACCCCTTCTTTTTCAAGAAACCAAAAAAAGAATTCACAAATCTCCTAATCAAAAGATAAAACTTATCTAACCTCAACCCATCAATACCAGACCATTCCCTTCTCATAGTAACTAAAAAAACAGAGAAATAACTAAAACAAACAGATTCAACTTCAATAACAGTAAGTAAAGAACTCAATTTGTTGATTAGTTGGTTCTGAGCTAAAGACTTGTCAGCATGCCACATACAGTAAAACAGCCCCTTCCATATTTTCTTCATAGTTTCTTCAGAGATTTGAGGTTGTGAAGGTAACCATTTGTTTAAGAGAATCTTTAAGGACTTGTTTCGGGTTTTTGTGTCGCTTGATGCTAGTTGTTTTATTAGGGCTTTCGACGTTTGAGCTTGGATGTGGAGTTCCTCCTCCATTTTTCTTGATTGGTGAGAGATGAAACAAGGGTTTTTTTAAGGAATTTGAGAGAGGTAAGATGTATGTATATGCCGACGATGTTTTCCCTTTTTCCTGATACGTGACAACTGACGAAGAGTGAAAACCCTAGGGGTAGTTTTAGGGAATATGGAGTTTTCCCTTGTTACAAGTTAGTTTAATTTTTGAAATATTTCATATTAGTCACCCAACTGTATAGGTGATCTCAATTACGTCCCTGAAGTTTATTCTCTAACGGGTCCCGTATATATTATTATTATTATTGAGATATTAAAGTTTATTTTCCTTGCACTACTTGTAAATAATTATGAGCTCAAATTCTACTTTTAAAGTATATCTTATTACAGTGTTAGAATGATTACGGGCTCAAATCCTATTTCCATAGCATTAAGCTTCAAAATAATCTATTACTAAGAAGGGTAGAGCAATCCCTTTTTTTTTTTTTTTAATGATATTAATTTTTATACCTATAAAATTTATAACTCGAATAATTAAATAAAAAATAATTTTTTAAAAAATAAAGTTTTTGGACCTAGTAAAATTCATAACTCGAATCATAGGCTTGATAAGTTAAGTTACGAAATCCGGGTTAATCCAATATATTACTGTTTCAATATTAAAAACAAATCTAGATTTTTTTTCTAAGTCAAATCATGTTTTTTATTGGTCATTAAAGTTATTCTAGAACCCACCAAGTAGGCTAGGTTTAATTTTAAATCCGAGTTAGATAATAAACCGAGTTAGAAAGTTTAAAAATTAACCCACTAAACCAGATTTAATAATAATACTAAATAATTCTTTAATATTCGAACTTATTTTTTATGTATTTCAAAATAGAATCACAGTAGTATCACACTAGTTATAATCTAAATAATAATGATACATCTAAATTATATTTTATTATGTATAATTTTACATATGGATCATCACAGTTCATTAAAAATAATTGTCTTGTCATTTTCCTTTTTCCTTAATTTAAGGTTTTATTTGAGAAGGCGGGTCTTTCAACAGTCTATTGTACTCTCACCACGAACATATAACTTTATTCCCTTCACTTTTTTGATGATTTCTTTACTTAATTTGCCAGGAAGAAGGGGTTGAACCATCAAGTATGGTGACTACTGCTACATCACTGAGCTGCAATGTCATCCATGGATGCCTTGCATTTTTAATCTGGAAACGTTATCTTTGCGTATTATGTTAAGGATTATCTTTGTATTTTAACACGAAGTACATAACGCCCCGATTCTATAGCATACTGGTTCCACCAAATTGCCAGTGCCAACAAGAGCCTTACAGTGTTTTGGATTCAGAAAACATGGAAAGAGCACGGGGGCCACCCCGATTATCATTCTTTTGATGACATGTAAATGTCAGGAAACCAATAATTGTTGTTGTAGTTACAAGTTATTGGTACAAAACAGGTCTTGCACCACAATCAAGGATTCTTCAAGGAAGCTTCTTGCTTTTCCCATCATTTGCTGGAACAACCTTGGGTGTAAGAATAAATTGTTCTTCAAGATACCAAGATGCCTTGTTCTTGATTCTTCTTTTGTTAGGTGTTTCAACTCACTTCATTATTTCCTTCTTGGCAGGAAAATGCCGATTTTGGTGGGTTGGGGTAACTCTTTTCCAAATAAGACTGACATACTCAGGATGATCGACAAAAGGATTTCTATTGTGCTGATAAAACTTGCAGACCCTGTCATTTCTCAGCTTCTCTTCTCTTGAAGGTGGATCAACTTCATTCCATTTTAGCAATGTAGAAAGAAGTCCCATCTCTCTGTTCTCTACAAAAACAAGTGACAAAAAAAGGTTAAGGCTGGCTAACATCGTATGCAGTTGGCTGCCGATCTTTCTCCTGTCAACTTATGACCATTTTTCTCAACTTACCAATGCTTGGAGAATCAGAAAGGTGAAGATTTTGTCCACCTGGTTGATGAAGCCCATAACATACAGCCATGTACATTATTGCCCTTGCTATATCCCCTCTAACCTGCAAGTCAAGTAACGAAAATCACAAGTCAATGAGTTCCAGAAAAATTGAAGCCAGATTTTTGTTTCTTTTCTCTGTTTACCAAAGTTACGAGATCCATTATAAAACAGAACAAGAGAACAACATGAGCATATCAGCAGGAGGGCATTGGAGTGGGGCTATGAGCACCTCCTACATGCTTCCAGTGCGCTTGTGAGGAGCTGGTGTGATCAGATCTGATTAAGGTGATTTAATCAGTTCAGAGTTGGAAACCCAACTAGAGGTTTTCCTTTTACTAAGAAAAGGTAAAATCAGGACATTTCATGAAGTTTCCAACTAACTTGGAAAAAGGCCAAAGCATGCAACCTGGAATTGCAAACTTAGTAACATGATATAGGTACAACAACTGAAACATGGCAGCAACATCAGCATATTTCATAGCTAGCAGACATCAAAATTCCTGATTAAGAAACTTTTCCAGACGAAATAGGGCTCTTGATGAACTTGAAATGCTTTCTTTGCAGATCTTGTCAAGAACTTGTAATGTGAGGTTTGAATCCATTGATGAATCTTAAAATAATATCTTAATTTATTTCTCCTGGCTAGTAAGTTCAAAGGCAATCCTGCGTGATTCCACATTAGCAAAACACATTCTTAAACTATATGAATATATGAGGCTAAACTCTCACTTGACCAGCCCTAATTGCAGTGTCAAACAAATGCTATCTCTGCCCATTAAAAGCAACCTAAAGCATATCCTGGCTATGCACAACTTGTTACACGCTATGTCCTCTGTTTCAAGAGCATGTAATAACAATCAATTATATGCTGATGAAAAGCGTGTAGGTTCAAGACATGCAGAAAACCTTTGTAGGTGGTGTCCATCTCTCCTTGTCTGTTTCCGTGTCAAAAGCAGCTTCTTTGTTTGCAGGCTTTAGACATCGTATTGATTTCTTATTGCATTCTCCATAGTATTTGTTTCCCCGAGATGAATTTACTGCATGGAACTCTAACTATATATCAGTTAAGGATGGCATCAGTTCATGAGACTGAATTCTCAATTGTACACGAAGAGCAGCAGCCTCTCTCACCATTCACATCTGCTGGGCGAATATTATGTAAATCAGTCAAGGATGGACCGCTAATTAGCCCATAAGAACGAGGCCACAAATGTTCCCCTGAAAATGCAGCAGTTTGAAAACTTGACATCGTTGCAGCCAACAAGAATGCCATAGTCAATAACTAGATTAAACAGGAAAGATGGTGAACTGTTTTTTGCCAAGTTTGATAAAATAAAATGTTCTGATATACTAGAACATATAGCATCACATGGGTGACATAATCTCTTGTACTGAGTGCACAATCCACCTAAAGCTAGAAAATACATGATAAAATTGTTTCTCAATTTCTCATAACTAAGATCTAGAAGAACGGAACATGTTCAGGGTGCATGTTAGTTGTCTCTGCATCAAAGAAATCCCATGAAAATTTTTAAGTACCATTTTAAAAACTCTCCCCTCCCTCCTCCCCCTTATCAACTGAAGGTACATTCATTAGATGGAAAGGTAAGTGGAAGCAGAACAGAGGAAGCATAGATATTGATGAGCTTTTGGCGACCCAGGTGTAAGCATAGTTACAAAACCAAAGGGTTTTCACTTGAAAAAAAATACAGCCAAAGAGGTGAACCAAGAAAAATAAAACAAAGAAAGATCTAAGACATATCAGGATAGACAATGATCGCTTGAAATAGAAACAATAATGAGCAGACAAACAAGAAAAACCTACCAAATGCAAATTTCAGTCAATCATCTACACAAAGTTAGGGATATCAAGGAGTAGTTTATTCTGATGTCATGACAACAAATTAGATATCTATAACAATCAATTAGACTATTCCCCTAAAAAAGGTATAATATTCCCGAACAACATCGTCAATCTCTTTCCCCTCCCCTCTTGTGCAACAAATTAGATATCTATAACAATCAAATGTTCTCTTTAAGAATGCGAATATCAGTCTAGCCATTCATAGGATCAACAAGAAGGCATCGAAATATGGAGTGGCAACTTTACGAGGTCAAATAGCTTTGGCAAATTCCTACCAAAAGGAAAAAAAGTGAACCAATTCTCTTATCTATGCCAAGTCATGGATATCAAGAAGTTTATTCTGATATCATTGCCGATAAAAACAATGAGACCTTCCCCTCAAATGGTCTATTATTTCCCAAACAACACTGTCGATCCCCCTTCCCCTCTCCTCTTGCGCAACAAATTAATATCTATAACAATCAAAATCATGAGTCCTAGTGTTAATAAAATGCTCTCTCTTTAAGGATTGAATGAAAAAAGAATCAGAAAGACATTAACTGCATCAAAGTTTAGAATTTAGCTGACTCACTATTCCATCCTTCAGGTTTTCCAGCTAAGTTTTTCGAAACAGCTCTCAGAGAGTAAATTTCAACTCTGCATATACAAAACCCACCTCAATTACTACCACAAACAAAACTCTTAGCACCACAATCACAAAACCAAAAAAGAAGAAGAGAGGAATACATACATCCCAGATGAAGCTTGAGGCCTATCAACATTTGTAGCATCAAGAAACTTGAGGGCATCCCAAACCTCTTTGTAAGACAGTGACTGATGCTTGGAGATAACAGAATGAAGTTTCTTTTTCAGTGCTTTCCCTTCTAATCCCTTCACACTTGCATAGTAACTGCTAACATCCTCACATTCATACGAAGAAGTGGATAAAGATGGATAATCTTGAGCCAGTGCTACAAGATTGAGGCAACACAACAAGTAAATGGAGATGACTTTAGACACCCCCCATCTCCATAATAAACCTCTGGCACAAGTACTGGTGCTGTTGCTTCTTTGAATATGGCCAAGTTTGAGGGCAGCGTGTGCCCTTACTGAGGAAGACTTGTTCTTGAGTGTGAAAGAGGGGTTGACTGTGAGGTTGTATCTCCTGTCAGCTACTAGAAGATTGGAGTAGCAACCAGTAAACAGAAGCCCTTGAAACTGCATGTTTGGACTTCGTTCCTTTTCGATGGAAACAAGATAAAATACTATTGAGTAAATTATTTCTCAGTCACTATTTTCTAAACTAATAACTCGAATTAATTATTTTGTTTGTTTTTTACTTGAATTTAAAATTTACATAATATCTCGATTAATTATTAAATTTTCATGGTCTCTAAATTAATAACTTTAATAAAATAATATTTTTTTTGGTTTTGATTTAAATTTTAAATTTAAATAATATCTCGATTGATTATAAAATTTGCATGGTCTTAGGGTAAATTACGTTATTCAAGTTAGCGTTTAGTAACGAATTTGAAATTATGTTTTTTTTTAATTTAAATTTTTTTTATTTAAAAATAATTTTTAAAGATTTTTAAACGTGTTTGGGCCTCTAATTTCCATCAAAATCCATGGAGAAAGAAAGTGATCCAAGACTGTCAAGGGATCAAATCCCAGAACCTTAACCCATCACACGGTTGTGAACCCTTAAAAAGTCAGCTCCATTGGTCCACCCAGAATACAATAGACAACGCCTATAGTAGCACTGAAAGCCATGAAGATTAGGTAGGGTAACGTGGATTGAATTTGTTGATATTTATATTTTATTTATTATTTATTAAATAAAAAATTTATATATTTATAAATTAATCATTGGATTTTGGATATTTAATGGGTATCTATTATTTATTAATTAATAAAAATAAAATATATATTATGTAAATATTAAAGTACATATATATTATATTGTATTAAAAAATCTAAATATTCTCCAAATATATTTATATAATATAAATATATATTCCGAGTGAAGTTCGGGCAGATTTTAGATCAAGTTTGACGGTATTTATATCATATTTATTATTCATCGAATCCAAAAAATACTCACTCATTCAGTATGTAGTATCTTTTTGTTTTTTTCTCGAGAAAAAATTATTTAGTTAACCTATATAATTTTTGTTTTTTACATTAAACTTCACATATAATTGCGTTTTAAATTTTAGTTTTGTAGAAATTAAAATAACCAGTTTTTAATTTATGAAAACTTACCTTTTATTTTATTTACATACAAAAATACATCTCATAATATTTTTAATCAATCATATATTTTTACTTAAATTTTTAATAATAAAACTAAAATTAGTTTTTAAAAAATCACAAAAACTGCCGTAATAATCAACAAACTACAAACATGAAGTTGCATTTAAGTTGACTGGATGAATATGCTTTTGGTTGGTGTCAGAGCTTTCTGTGCAAGATAATTAAAGAGACAAACCTCTTTTAATCAAGATCCATGAATTGCACAAAAGAAGTCACCAGGATCATTATCCAAAAAAAAACTAATCCCTTTATGTCCTAGGATACATTATAACTGTATAATTACTATATTACTCCTTAGTAATTTTATATTTTGTCTTTAATTTGAGGTAAGATGATATTTTTACTATAACATAAATATCTTTTAAAAATTATACGAGGTCATTTTGATAATTTTATTTTTTAATGCACATTAAAATTATTAATATAACCCTTAATAAAATAATCAAATGTCTTCTGTACAAAGACATATTTATATTTTCATATTTGATAGAATAATAGAATTATTATATTACCCTTACCATTTAAATTTTTAGCATTGATTTCAGGAGCTTAGTTGTAATTTCATCATAGTTTGTTTGTTATTATTGTTTAGTTCTAAGGATGTTTTCGGTTTTATACAAATAAAAAAAATACATGAAAAAATTGTTGACATGTGCCTCTCACGTGTCACCCGTTTCGCCGCCTTCCGGCAGCGCGTA
>Ga0307517_10011114_pt1 | contig 12501 bp, 8 predicted proteins | sample 23_EM_MG_FD_194515 | JGI IMG/M metagenome (GOLD analysis project Ga0307517, IMG submission 194515) | Populus trichocarpa ectomycorrhiza microbial communities from riparian zone in the Pacific Northwest, United States - 23_EM | ecosystem: Host-associated > Plants > Roots > Unclassified | place...
TAGGTTAATTAATGGGTAAATTGATCAGCAGCCAGGCCAAACAAATTATTTGCTGCACCTATTTTAGTGGTCTGCTACACACAAGATCAAAACCAGCCATGGAGGAGGCAACCTTTAGAAACGAAGACAGCTTCCACCTATTACATGGGTCAGTAAACTGAGAACGCAACAATGCTTGATTACAAAACCTCTAAAATATAATATAGCAGCCACAAATTCAAAGCAAGGGATCGGTTTATTTTCACAGTTTATACTTCCTCTTGGTAAATGTTCGCATCCTTTTCACTGCCCACACTCTATACAAAATGACTTTCGGGATTATCTATTTACAAGGAAAAAACGACATCATGCCAACTTAACGAGATAATGGTATCTTCCTTGCCTCTTGGTGCAGATAGACAAAAAGTCAACTTCTCATGATAAATTCTGTCGGGCTTGCATTCCAATTTCATATAGAATGGACAATGCAACGAAAACGCTTCTCTTCTTTTATTTTTTCGGTTCTCTCTCTTTTTAGTCTGCAGTGAAAGCCAAGCCCGAGCCCATGGGGCATGGGAACACCAACATGCCAATTAAAGCCACAAATTTATTGGGTCTCCTCCTCTGTTTATTCAATGTACATCATCCAAGTGCTATACCTCCACACACAAGGAACTTCCTGACAAGAATCATCTTCTCTCGAGAAGACAAACTACCACAGGAGCAACTACTCCCGCCCTCCTTTTTTTTTATGGACAACAAATTCTCAACCAATGTAAATTGGAATAGTACCTTATATGTATCTGGAAGATTAATTATGGAAATTGATGGAGTGGTATCAAGACCACACTAATATATTCCTCCTGTACAGAAACCTCTTGACCAGCAAAACTTCTTTTTCTGCATCAGGCAGACCAAATCTTAATCCCAATAAATGAAACATGGTGATTTCGGTCTGTGCTTTAAAATGCATGTGTAAGACTATAACCTTACCTGAAAACTTGCTTGTTCGCGACCATCTACATACGCAAGAAGTTCTTCTAGCCTGATCAAAGCTTCGTGCAAAGCCTTTAAATGAGAAGCATGATGGTTAGAGATATGTCATGTGGACCACAACAACTACAAAATTCCTTTCCATCCAAAGGAACATATTACCAGTTTCAAGAAAAGAAAACTGAAAGCAAGTGGTTTGCTACAGTCATCAACTTCGATAAAAGACCAAACCTTTATCAGAAAATGCAAATTTCATGGACACATGACTCTTGCGAGATGAGAATCCAGTGCCCACTTCATTGTCCAGCTCATTTTATCTAAGTTTTTTTTTTCTTCCAGATCAGAATGAAAAGGCATGCATTCATCGAGAAATCCTAGTGGCATCACAGGTTTGATTTTCTTCTCGTTTTTTCCCACCAAACACAGTGGTTAGTCTCATGACTCCTTAAAGATGATAATCAGATACCTAGTAGTTCATCATGTAATCCATACAAAACATGGTCCGTGGAGATGTCATTTAGCTCTAACAATATAGGTTTACATTTCTTATGTTCTGGTTAAACAAGTCCTAAAAGTTCTAGTTATTTGTTAAATGCAGAAAAAACGGTGGTGAAGAGCCATCAGGAAAAAATGAGGTGTTGGCATATAAACCTATTTAGCATGTCCAACACTCAGAGATCCAACCCCACCCCAACACACATGGAGATTCATGTATCTAATAGCTTCATGTTTGGTTGGTAAAGGCTTATTTCTCCCAGCAGAATATCTAAGCAGGAGAGACAGTTACCTTTTTCGTTGCAATTAGCTCTGCTTCTAATGCATCCACACGATAAACTGCAGCATTAAGCAGCTCCTCCTTTTCACAAGGCATCTGAAAAGGCTTTGTCTGTAATGTACCAACCTTCTCCTCAAGTTCACCCAGCCTTTTCATGACAGATGAAAGAAGGTCTGCCTCTGTAAACCCTGGAGCAGGAGAAGGGGGTCTGAATTCCTCCTTTGGTGCTGTTTCAAAAGTCAGGTCAGTAATGTCACTGGCAGAATCAGATGCTGGGTGTTTCTTAGTATTCCAAAATGCCATTGAACGAAAGAAGGCAAGAAAGGTTATGAAGAAGGCCACAAGCAAAGCCCAGACACGAGCAGGGATCCCTTCGGAAGTCTTCTCTACACTTAACGGAGAAGGTGTGCCTGCAACCAATTTCATTAATTTTATTCAGCGCATGATATAATATCATATCAAATAACATTGACTCCAATTTAAACTAGTGAAGTCTTCGTGAAATCCAACTAGCCATATGGATGCCCCTTATCAGAAAAGATAATAGAGCATAAACCTAAATCCAGGCAAAAAAAGATCTGGGACTGTCAATTAATGTTCTCCCAAAACAATAGGAGTCTTTAGGATCTCCATATCAAGGCAATCAAAGGTTATGCTTTTATATTAAAGAATCATACATACAACCTACTACGATTGGTGTTCTTTTGACTTCTCCAAAGGAAACACAAGGAAAATGGAACTCATATTAGTGAAACTACAATAAAAGGGTTATTACATTTAACTTCATTTCAAAGTTCACTTCTCAAGGCTGCCACAATCCTATGCCTTCGTATGTTGGAACTCCCACCAAGCGTTAACTGCTACACAACGTTCTTCTACACAAATTTTGTTAACTTGTTTTACATCAAATGATACCATCTTGTTCAAAGGTTCTAAAAATCTACGTCAGTCATTAACTATTACCAATCAGAATTTCTCCATACGATAGAGTTGGTAGCAAATAAGAATGGTGCAGAAACTTGCTAACCTCTGGAAGTACATAAATCTTGAAATTCAGCATCCACCGTCTTGTCAATCATAGGTATGTATTCGTCATATTCAGAGACACTGGCAGTACTCATCCTACCAGCCATCCTGGCCTGTATAAAACATCCAAGCATGGCCTATGAGATCAATTAATTTCAGATATTAGCATTATACACACACACTCAGACACACACTCTGCATTTCATGCAAAGAAATGGATTCTGTTGGAAGATACGTTAATGCATCAGTCTTCTAGACTGAAAGTCTGAAACAACTTTAACTGAACTTCAAATAGACTCGTACATTTAAACTTTCAGAAAAGCTTACTTCTTCAGAGACAGGAGCCAGCCTTGGCAGCAAATAGCTCCCGGTTGGCTTAGGAGAGACAACATCTTCCACTTCGGATCCTGACTCTGCAGTGGATGTATCACTTGTTTTTACCTGGTTTAGCCAAAAATAAAACCAAATTTAGAGAGCAAGCAGTCGAAATACTATGTTACAAGACAAAAGCTGTCCTGAGAGAATTTACCTTCACTGGATAGAATGGCTTATCAAGAGCAATTACCCTGCCCCCACTATTTGAAATAGTTACTATTTGTCTGGAATATAGTGCTTCGCCACTATGAACCATCTGGACACAGGCAAATAATCATATAGCATGAGTATATAAGAAAAAAGCTTAATAAAAAAAATGAGTGAAAAAGGGTTTCAAAATACAACAGCACTGCTGATAATTTCAAGTAACTACCAACCTTTAAAATGTTTGGATCTTTCCATGGCCCCCTATCGGATCTCATACAACCTCCCTGATCAGCACAAGTACAGCTACCCCCAAGAAACTCGGGCAACTCACTGAACAAATTCCAAGATATTTTAAGAGGTTTTAGACATTATGTATAATTGAAATGGATGATGATTAGCAAGGAAATAATCATAGAATTGGTTACCTTGAGTCTATTATTTCAAGTAACTTGTTCTGGTACTTGTTACCAAGAACCTGTTAAAATTCCAAAATCAGCTAATATACTTCTGTTAAACTGTAAATTTTTGGCAATTCAACAAGATTAAGGAAAGGACTGCTCACATGAATCTTGGAAGCTGTGTGGGAATCAATAAAAGATCTCACTGTTCTCCAAAGCAGCTTAAAACCGGGACCAGCGTTAATGACATACATTCTGCAAAGTGTCTGCACAATTTGTTGTTTTAGCTCTTGTAATAAAATGACATCCCAGCTTGATTTTGAGACGGAACATCTAGTGTTAAAAAAAGCTTCTATGAAAATTGCAAGAAAAATCACATGCCTCAGGATAGTTGTCACCATCAATCTTCTGAAGCTGAATGATGAGTTCTCGTGCAGACTTGGTGAAGTTTTTCAAACCCTAAAGAACAATTTTTTTGAACAAGAATGCAGAAGGTAACAATTTTAATGAGTTACTAAACAAAAATTTGATAATTAATAAGGAAAAAAAGCAGCTACCATACAATTCCTTGCACATCCAAAATAGTTGTACTTGAATCAATGTGTCTCTTTGCAGCAATGGTGCAAGCTGGAAACTTAATCGCAAAAGTCCTTTCAAACTCCTGCACATGATATCTCAAATATCTTTCTAAAGTGATCACTTCCATAAGTTTGCTGGAATCAACTTTTCCTAGTCTTTCGATGTAAACAGGTCTGCCATCCTTATCTACACCATGATAACCCTGAGGGTAGTACTTTCGAACTTCTTTCAACTCACTGAACTCAAAATCCTGAACAATAAAGTTTTCAACATCTCTTAATTAACAACACGTTACACTTTACATCAGAAGAAAAAGGAAAAACAGCAAGATTGTATGATACTAACTGCTAAACTCAAGAACAGCCCAAACGGAAGGAAGAATTAAGCGTACAGAAACAGAGAAGGATTGAATCAGTGTTACCTCCAAAATAGTGTCAGTACCGAAATCTTTCCTCCACTGTAGCATGTTGGCCCACATCTGTTTTGCTTTCTCGACATCAAACTTCCTTGCTTTTAAGAACCTGCAAAGCGAAACTCTTGGGTACTGAAGCTGCACAGAAGTTCTGGTAACTATGCCTCATTTTAAGCATCAACAAATGTGACTATAGAAACATTAATAAAAGCTAGCACTTCTGATATGTACAATAAAACTGAATATGAAACAGCCACTATAGAGGCTCATATTAAAAGCCTATTTTTAATTGACTTTAAACCAATATGAACAGTGCAACTAACAATGTTAATCATCCTCCCTCTCATTACTTCTGCAACCGAAATAGAAATTCTGAAAGAAAAAGACAAAAAGAACTAATGAATTACATGACAACGTATACTAGGTGAGGTCAAAGTGGAGATTCAAAAAGAAATCAGGAACACAATAACTTACATCTTAACATTGAAGACTTTGACCAGCCAATCATTTTCCTTCTTTTTTTACAGGCCAATCTTAATTTATTTATTGACAGCAAGTGGCAAATTACAGAGTCAGCTCTTGAATATTATTTGGAAAAGGATGTAACAGCTAAAACACAACAAAATCCATTTAGAGTTTAAGGAAACAAGCAATCATTTAAGTAATCAATAAATTATAATACAGAGTCTAACAAGAAATCAATAAGAGGACATGTCAAGAATTAAAAACCTGCAGCAGCCCCGAGTATGACCGCTTCAAAATAACAAAAAGCACAGAAAGCAAGCAAGATATTTTATCAAAACAACAATAAGCACAACAAGCGAGCAAGGAAAAAAAAGAACCTCAATAACATGTGATAATCATCATGCCTGGGAGGAAGCAAATCCTCCGAAATAAGTGCCTGTTTAAATGCATCTACAAGCCGAAGCTCCTCGACATCTCGAACATCCTCAATTGCAGCAGAAACCCCTCCACCAACACCTCCACTGCCGCCATTGTTTTTCTTGCTCTTCTTGAGAGAACGCCTGAATTTACTAGATGCCTTTATGGCTTTCTTTTTCAAACTCCCGATTCTAGTCTTCCTATCTTCCTCCGAGTTATCAAAATCCGATTTCCGCTCCCTTTTCTCATCATTACTAGAGAATCCCTCAAAGCCTAAAAGCCACATATAAGATTAAAAAAAAAACTAATAGGAAATTTAATTTCAAGGTATTATAAAAATTCATTACAAATTAAACCACTATTACCTTTCCAAATTATCAACGAAATGAAAGACAATTTTGGTACGGAATTCATGAGAACAAAAAATTAACAGAAACTAACAATAATCGACAATTCAAATCCCTAGAATCCATTAAAAAATTAAATTATCAAATCAAAATCAATAGAAATCATAGATTGAAGATGTTAAAGAAACAGAACTTACAAGGCCGAGCTAAGAGATCCAACGGACTCGACATGACGATAATTTAGAGATCAAGATTACAAAAAGAAATCAAAAACCAATTCGATTAAGAACTGCAACTGTTGAATCGCTAATTTGGATCTGATTTTGACGAAATTAAGTATCTTTATGATCTTTCATGGACTCCTTGCTGCTGCTTATGCTTGTAGAGGAAAAAAGTAGTCGTAACGGAAGGAGAAGGAGAGTTACGATTTGGAAATTGATAAACCGAAGAAAACAAGATAGTGGTAATAAATAATAATTATTTGTGAAGCAAATTCAAGTTTAATATTTTAACTGAAGAAGAGTGGAAGGTGGAAAGGCGGAGAAACGGCGCGTATAGATGCGGAATTGCCTGGTTAAACTTGATTTTGTTTGTGGGTCCTATAGCCACGCGGCCGTAAGAGGTGGAGCCAAGTGGGGTTTCAGCTTTGGCGGGAAGTTTACTAGCCGACACCCCTGGGTCATAGCAGTTTTGTTTTAATTGCTTTTTTCTTGAATTTGCAACTTGCAAGAATTATCTTTGGATTTTAATCGCAAAACTTGAGGGTTATTTTCCTACAATTTTGTGATAAATTGCTTTAAGAATTAATGAACCTTGTTATTTTGCTTTATATTATGTCACATACATCATATTTTCTTTAATTTATATATATTTTATATTTTTTTAATCAAAATAAATAAAGAGATGGACTTGTTCGAGTGAGTAAAAAAAAAAATTAAATTATAATGAAATATTAAATTAATAATTTTTATGTCAAACTAATTTTTAAGAGTGCATTTATAAATAAAAAATTAGTTGTTTTTTAAAATATTTTTATTTTTTAAAATAATATTTTTAACATTAACAAATTAAAACACTCTGAAAATATATAAAAAAATAAATTAATTAAATTAAAATTTGATAAAATAATGGTTTCACCGCCAAATAAAACACCTTCTAGAACGCATATAAACACGGTTTTTACCACAAAAACAAAACTCATCGAAAACAGGGTCGGTTCAGAAGTTTTCTAGTCTAACCGTTTTAACGGTGTACTAGAGCTGCTCCAAAAACCATCCTTTTCATTTATCATTTTTTATCGATAACTAGAATCTCTCGGACCTTCGTTTACAAAATTAAAAAAAAAAAAATCAGCTAAGATAAAAGAAACTCATTTTTCAGCTTCCGAGCCACCAAGATAGACTCTTTAATAAGAAGCAAAGCCTGGTTCAAAGGAAGAGGGCCATCGGGTCCCTTGCTGATTCTGTAATTTACACTTGCGTGTTTCGAAATATTCTGGGCACGAATTTTCTAATCTAATTACAGTAAACGCCTTCCTCACTTCTTCGAATATCCCCAGATTTAAAACGTGTTGCTTGCTTGACTTCATGACCACTGCCCAATTTAAGGGATCATGGAAACCTCATGAGTTGATAACGTAAATATTGCAGATATTTGTATTTTGAAAGTGTTTAAAAAAAAATTAAAACAAAATTATTTTTTTATTTTTTTTTAAATTAACATGTTTTTGATATTTTTATATCATTTTAATATATTAATATCAAAATTAATTTTTTAAAAATAAAAAAATATTATTTTAATATATTTTAAAATAAAAAATATTTTAAAAAACAACACGAAACTCGTAATTCCATGTACAATACTCGTAATTCTATGTGATGAGACATGTCAAGAATCCTTACAACCACCTGAGGTCACTCTTATTTATCATCTGCCATTTGGTCTAATCTTAAGATTTCCTTTAAGAAGATTTGAATTTTCTCTTCGGGTGGAAGTATGTTGAGTCGTGTCGGCATAACTCTTGGCAAAGAGATAACCTACTCCAGAAAATAATCCCAGAAATCATGTTCGGGTTGCCTCTCTCTCACGCATGGCTATGGTCCGAAGTTGATGGAGAACAACATCCAATTCTACCGTGTCAAACCAGGCTTAGCATAAGCACAAAATAAACATGAACACGGCAACAACACAGAAATGCAGGCAACGCCCTTTGAAAGGAGGCACTTGGGAAATCTATCCAAACCCAAGGGGGGAGAAGACAAGGGTCAAGCTGGAAATGCCCTCACCAATCAGGCAATCACCATGCAGAGTTTTAACAGGCATCGAATCTGACAGAGACATTCGGACCTAGGAATAACGAGTATTAAACAAAACACACACATACAAGAGAGAGTCATCTTCAATATCATTTACTGGATTTCAAACATTTATAGGGTGCTGTGATTTTAGATACCCTTAAGACATGCTTTGGCAAAAGCTATAGTGCATAAGGCCGTGAAACGTTTGATGCCAAGGCAAATCTCTTGCGTGATTAAATAGCTAATGAGCATTGCCTTCCATACAAGTAATATGCGGAAATGAACTGTAGTCAATTGCTTCCAACATTACACTAGCAAAGTTTATCTATACATATATTCACAAACTTGCTACGTACATATTGATAAAAGGGGAACGCAACATAATCCCGCCATCCTCATCAGCTTCCAACAATGGTTTATATGCACAAGTTTAAGCTGTGAGAACTGAAACAGCCAAGAATAAACAACCTGTTAGTTAATCTTTTTCAATTGAATCAAATCCAAGAAAATTTTCATTTGGAATTAGACACTGATTAGATTTCCACCTTTTACGTATATTTCTTCAAGTTCCTCTTTGCTCGAAATTGACCAAGTTTGTCTCTCCATTGAGCTGTAGAAATCACGGAAATTATGAAGATAGCAGCAGTGAAAATAACTAATTAGCATGCTAAAAGTATGGGGGCCACAGTGCGGTTTCAATAGACAAAGTGCAACTTAGGAAAATTTTGGAACCAGACCTTTCAGAATGATGAACAGCAGGGAGTTTTAAAGTTTAAACCCACAAGTTATTATTACATTTGACTTTGTGTTCAATCACAAGTTATTTATGTAGACTGGTATGTGCAGTGCAACGATACAAGAAAAACCAATCTGGTTTGTTTCAAATTGATGATGGCTATTGGCTAAATAGACAAAGGAAGCCACAGGGGGGGGAAAGTGCAGGAAACATGCAGCCAAAAGGCAATGGGCGAAAGAGATTGAAATGAAACATACCAGCATCTCCATAACGCTCCTCAATGGCAGCAGTCAACATGTTGCGCACAAGATCAAACTCCTTGGTATCAAGACAAGGTTGACCAGTGGGCCTGAACCATATTAATTCCAATTACACTTTTCTTTCTCAAAGCATAGGCATAATTTAGATGGATTCAATTACTTACTGTGCAAATTACTAATTCAGTTATCAATCTGAAAAGGATGCCAAACTATTGATAGTTAACTTTAGAGTCACACACAGTAGCTATATTCTTGAATCTAGGAAAGGCCACATTAATCCCTGAACATGGACTACAAAACCCTTGCACATATACAAAGTCCTGACTTCACATATCTTGACTGGTGAACACCTGCTATCTAAAGATTTTGAGGCTCACCGATCTAGTTCAGTGAATAACAAGCCATTTGAAGCATGGGACTGAATTGGCTTTCCAGATTCAATGACTCTCATCCCATCACTGTATGCCAGGTATTTATTGACTTGAATAGGAACCTGCACAGAATTAGAAAAGATGCACCTCTACAAATCAGCAAACCATGGACAAGTTTGTGAGGGGTTCAATTTAAACACATGAAAGAATGCTAAAATTCCAACAGGCTGCAAAGCAAAAACTCGAGAAACCAGCTGGTCACTTCAGCAGTTGGCCTCTAACAAGATTTATTTCAGTTTACTACTTAAGTGACTCCACTGCAAATCTTGAATCAAACTTTCTTCTCATTCCTAGTAGACAAACAATTATCAGAAAGTTTCTCTCTCTTTCCACTAAAAGGAAAGGGAAAATGATGCAGGAAAAACAGAGAAACAACTAACATCTTAATGATTGAAAGTACTAACTAGCATGTAGGTGTCAAACTCTGCATCATGATTTGACATACTTCACCAAGATAAAGATTTAAGGATTTCACCATTACATGCACCAGATATGAAACGGACATGAAAATCCATCTGACACAACATTCCGCAACAAAGATGTATGCATTAGCATTTCACATTCACATATACCAGATACAAAAAGTCATACATGAATACCATTTCAGTCAACATTTTTAGGGCTTTTTTCAACAGGAAATGTCAATAGGGCTTGTGCCTTCACCCAGTCAAACAAACTTTGGCTTAGAATATATTTGGTACACAGCCAACAAAAAGATAGGAATTCTGTCCACAATTCCAAATGAGATTTTACTTGAATGTCCTCCATCATGTAGACAACATGCTACTATTCTTCAAATTTTTCACATAAATGGGGGGGAGGGGGCAAGAAACGGAGTACCTTGCATCTAACTGCTATATTGATAGCATCTGATGGACGAAGATCAAAGCTGACACATTCTGTTTCATTACCAATCTGCAACAATGTCAAGGTGTAAACCCCTTATACCTGTAATTATACAAGTTAGTCAAATCAAATGAAAAACAAGGGGTATACCTTAGTGAGGTACAACTGAGCAAAGTATGCTTCATGCACTCTCTTAGTAACTCTTACGAGTTTGACCTGAGCATCATAATCAAAACATCGGAGTAAATTTATTTATTTTTTGGATAAGAAACATAGGACTGAATTGGTAATATTTCAATTGCAGTGGCAAACAATAAGGAAAGAAGATTTCATATCTCCATAGATTTTCTACGTTGAAAGCTGTAATCTGCCATATGACATTAAGCTATTTGTACACTTCCATGTTCTCAAGCCTAGCCTCTCTCTCTCTCTCTAATGAAAAGAAAAGAAGAAATACCAACTTACTTCGTAACCCATTTTTTCAACCATCTCCTTCACCACTTGATACATAGTTGGCCTTGCCTGGAAACCGACAGCCAAATTCCTCAGCATTGCTATATATGAAACAAATCCAAGTAGTTGCCAAAGTCCAAATTTGACAGCTCAATTATTCCGAAATAAAAATCCTACCACAGTAAGGAAGCTAAATACATACAATTTGGACATTGCGCACTGCTGCCATGAGCAACACACTTGGCATCTCCACTGCAATCAAATGTAAATCATCACTTCAAAAAGACATAGGAAGCAATAGTCTTCAAAGTGTTTCAAAGAATCAAATGCTATACATTCGAAACTATCAAGTATAACAGTGAACATACAAACAATAATTGGGAGAAGAAGACCAGTCCCGTCTTCCATCTTCAATACAATTGCTGGATGCGGAGCGTTGTCTGGTAGATGCCCACCTTGAGGGTTGTTGTGGACACATCGTAAGTGCCTCCCATCCCTCATTTTGATCACAAAACCATCCGATCCACTCTTCACCTCAACTACATGAAAAGCCCAATTCAAATTAACAATTCACGTTTCACCCCAAACAAACCACATTACACAGAAAACTTCATTGATTACTCAAATAGCGCTAGGCTGAGTTTGGTTCGTGTACGGACCAGAAGCAAGAGATACAGGAAAGATAAAAACATGTTTGGTTTACGAGACAATGACAGTAAAAAAGTGAAATTTTATACTTTCAGAACATGAACATGAAGAGCAAAAACATGTCCCTCTGTCATAAATGTCTCCGTCTTTTCTATTCTAGACAATAAAAAAGGCTACGCTAATAAAATTCAAAGGCAAACCATACCAGCTTCAACTACACTAGAGTTGACATAATCTCCATGATTTTCATTGAAATTCTCTGCTGTACTCCCATTACCATCTGATGATGAGCTCAAACTACACTGCACTACACTGCATCTTCGCGCTTTTAGTTGCCGAGAAGTAAGAACCACCTTAGATTTGCAACCACTTAAGCCCTTAAATCCCCGCAATTCACTTCTAATAAGCCAACCCTTCACCAACGGACCAGTCATCGGGAAGCTGTAAGTTCCCGCTTGTTTTGCACGCACAGCAGGATAAATTACTGGTCCTTGCAGTGACCCCATGTCTCCGCCTCCGAAAAAACAAATCAACTAAAACAAACATATACACGAGAGGTTAAAAATGTAATTAACAGCAAAACCGAGGTGAAATTGAAGATATATATATATAATTTACAATTTATGATCAAAGGAAGAAACCGTATCTTTTCCAAAATTAGAAACAAAAAACATAATAATTAAATAATTTTAAATTTATAAAAGAAAATCCACACTGTTCAAAATTTTATATGATCATCTTCTCCACAAATCAAACGAAGAATCACGAAACTGAAAATCAAAAAATATCCAGAACGGGAACGCACCTGAAAAACAACGGGTCACGTGTAAACAGTAAAACCTTCAGTTTCTCGATCTTGTAATTACAATTTTATGTAGAAACGATCGAAACAAATTAAAGAAAAGAAAGGATCAAAG
>Ga0307517_10011115_pt1 | contig 12501 bp, 10 predicted proteins | sample 23_EM_MG_FD_194515 | JGI IMG/M metagenome (GOLD analysis project Ga0307517, IMG submission 194515) | Populus trichocarpa ectomycorrhiza microbial communities from riparian zone in the Pacific Northwest, United States - 23_EM | ecosystem: Host-associated > Plants > Roots > Unclassified | place...
GACTGTCTTGACACAAAACCACCCGATGTGTCAATTGCAAGGTCACGTCACGCCGGGAAATAAAAACTCGGCATTCACGGAATTATGCAAAGGGCAGTATCGGAACTATCGAGCGAAGGTAACTGGATCGTGTACCTGTCACCTAGGTCCCATTTTAATGCCACAGGAGAACCAGAAGCAAGGGCATTTCCAGGAGGCGTCAATATAACGATCTCGTCAGTCAGTAAATCGGCTTCGTCAAGGAACTAAGGCTAATGATTTAGTTCATCCAAATGGAAGGGAGAAGCGTACATACATGGGTTGTGAAAACGATGCTCGCGAAACATGGCCGCATAATGCATGCCGACTTGGAGGGTCGACGCCGAAGTACAGCTCATCAAGACTAATCGGGCGTAAGTAAGACGATTTATGCAGTTATAAATTAGAACGCACCCGTGGAGCCGCCAAGAAGCCCGACCACCGGACAAAGTAGCAGAATGTGCATTGATCTTACTTCCTAGATCACAATCTCGCAGGAGTTCTTCATCGACAACCGAGTTTCGAAACCACTTCACGGCTTTCCAAAAGCATAAGGCTTGCAAGCACATCAAATCATGGAAGAGGACGTTCTTCTGTGGTAAAATTCCTAACGATCCACGTGGAGGCCTAGGACTACCACCTTCAAAGATGATTGTTCCACTGGTAGGTTTCCAATGATGGATAATATCGCAGATTTTCCAGAACTGTGACCGATATAAGAGCCTAAGTATTATAAGTAGTTCCTTCGGTCAACACCTGGATATAGTCGGAAATAGTTGGTGATGAGCCAGAGGGCTGTGAGGTGATATAAATCTTGCGCAAAAGCTGGATGAAAATAAATACATAAGCATAATTGATTATTAGATGAGTTGAGAGGGTTCATACCCCAAAAAGACGAAAGAAGTGACAAAACTCCTAGAAATATTCCACCACACCCGCGCGATCTCTGCACGATCAACGACCAGTTCTCGAGTCTTGCCTTCCCAGAGACATGCAGCCAGAAATATCTTCAAATCTATGGACCGGAGTATGAGGATCTGAAGGCTCCGACGTCATGAAATTTTGGTGATTGAGATGCGAAACGGCAGGCAGGGAACTCCGCCTTGCCATACTCATTTTCCATTCAAGACCCTGAGATGAACTCGGCTTGACACGAATCGAAGGCCGCGAATTGGTTATTGCCGAACCCCTGGAATTCCGAATTGTCCTAGCATAATTGGCCATCGAGACTGCGTAAGTATTGCATCGCTATCGAGGCGTCCGCGAACGAGCTGGGATCGATCCATCAGGGCTAGGGTATCTCCTGCGAGGCTCAGCAGCGAGAGATAAAGACATAAACCACTCCACCTTGAAATGACGATTGTTAGTACAAAATTGCAAATTACAAAAGGAGAAATACGCTTCACCTTTGAAACGTGATAGCCCTACCGCCTCACCTGTCCCTCCTCCTTCAGCAGCGATATCTCTCCAAAAAAACCATCTCCCTCATATCTTGCTCTCCGAACCCCTGGGACGAAGCGAAAATGCAGTCCATCGAACAGGCGTCGGGCATGAACCATCCCATACAGCTGAACCGCGGTATTTCCACCCCGTCCTCCCAACTCATAGTTCACGCGATCCTTCGCATCGCCTCCCCACGGAGGGTACCAAGCCAAGCCTTGGAGACTTATTATACCCCCGATCTGCAGGGGGAAAAGCGCTTGGAGAGCAATATAGTTTTGTATTGGTCACGATGTCCGGAGAAGCGACGACTGAGCCAAGGGCCAGGGATGACGCGATCATACCAGAGGAGGAGAAGGTAGGTGCTTTAGCAGTAAGCTCGACTCCGGAGATAGTTTCCTGTTTCCACTCATTCCAGGCAGGAATGTCGATAGCTTGTCCACGATATTCCAGAACTCGGTGGCGACACAACCCGAGATTTTTCGTAACCCTGAACACCATCATCTGCTTTGCTGCCAAGATAGGAACAGCAATGAAGAAGTTCTACCTCGAGGATTGGTGTCCAAAAGCAACAAACGGGATGGAAAACAGGATAGAAGCCACGAATTCCTGCCACTGGGTCAACACGTTGAATATCGGCTCCGGTAGTATTGGTGTTGTTGTTGTCACCAACAGGAGTAGGGGGCGATAACGGGATGCGATTGACCAGGTTCGATGGTCGTCGGCGGCGGAAGGAGAGTAGTGACGCGATGGTTTGTCGTTGATGGACGGGTCCTAGATCATCTTGTTGTGTTCAACGTTCAGCTTCGTTCAGCCCTCAAAATGCCACTTAGTCTCGTCGTTCCAATAATCGTCCACTTATGCACGTTTGGCTAGACAACAGACTCTGAAGATGGAATCGTTGAATTTCCGTACGATCGCATGACGTCGGAGTTCAGGGAATTAAATTGGTAGAGGATGGAAGTTGACGATAAGCGCCGACACTGGATACTGTATGTGCCAGGTTGCACCACTTGGAGACCGCGTATAGAGAAATCTCACAACACGGTCGCAGGGTATTCGATTCGCGGGAGATGAGATTTATTGATGAGCGCCAGCCACTGGATACCATATGTCGCCAGGTTGCACCACTTGGAGACCGTGTATAGAGAATTCTCACAACACGGTCGCAGGGAATTGATTTGCGGAAGGGGGGTATCGTTCAGTCCCGGTCACTGGATACTGTGTGTCGCAGGTTGTACCACATGGGGACCGTGTATAGAGAATTCTCACAACATGGTCGAAGGGTATTCGACTGACGCAAGAACTAGATCTGAGAACAGAATAGTGAGTGGACAGCAGCGAATAAAGCTCAAGCTACTTACCGTGCGTGTTATGTGTTAGAGGCCGTCGATGTGTTGCACCAGGAGGTTCGCCAGTCTTTGCATCGTTGGGGTCCTGGAATGTTGAACCGGCGGCCGCAGAGATTTTCGGTGAGTGTGTGCCAGTGTAAGATCTTGTTCTTGGTTAACATACTTACGCGACGTCTGATTGTAAGATAGGACTTACCAAAGTTTACAACGAACGCCTATCGTTTGGCTGTAAGTCCACGAGAACGGAAAACTCTGGAGTGTGGTGTCGATGAACAGGGCATGTGGGTTATGAGACTGAGCACTTGCCACTGACAGTGAGGGGCGAATTCAATACGCGTCGATCGATAATCATCACGTGACCGCAAGCGTGTTGACAAATGACAACAAATAGGGCACTCTCTACCTCAGGCTTATACGTCTTCAAGCCTACCAGTATCCCACCCGTTGTGAGAACTCTCTATACGGGCATTGGTCATTGGTTCAACCGTTGCGGCTTCTAGATCTTCTTGTTCGCCCTTCATCTCTCGAGAACCACCTGTTTCAACGCTCCATAACCCCAACTACCCGTTGTGAGAATTCTCTATACAGGCGTTGGGTGTTGGCCGCTCTTCGGACGTTACATTACTAACAAGCTTCGCTTTTTCAAGGTTGTTGCCGTGCCTTCGTTCATCGAGAACTTGACTTTTTCGACCTTCGAAAACCCAGCTACCCGTTGTGAGAACTCTCTATACGGGCGTTGATTATCGGTTGGTCTTCAGTCATCCTTTAGGACTCGTGGTTGGAAACCTCAGTACAGGCTGCTTCGAATTACCTACCGCTACCTTCCAGCTACCCGTTGTGAGAATTCTCTATACGGGCGTTGGTTGTTGGTTGGTCTGTAGCCTTTCACTGGACTCGTGGTCGGAACCTCGGTACAGGCCGCTTCGAATCAAGTCGTGTTTATACCGTTGCACCTGTGGAAATTCTTGTGTTGTTCTTATTCGTTTGGTCTACAACGGTATGTTTCGGATGTTTCCTCTGGGTAAATAGCTACTGAATTCGTGACGTTTGTCTTTCCAGAGTCAATCCCTCTTGCATATCATATTGTAATACACGTCCGGAATTATGTCCATCCCATTATATCGTCATTTGGTCGATCTCCGTAAGGCTACTCAGCTCACGCCTGAATTTCGTGAACTAGACAAGTCACTCGGTCGTGCGTCGGTGATCAACGGAGACGTGTTTTACTCTCCAAATAGCAAAAGATCGGTTTCCCTCCCTCCTCGTTCTACACCTTCCCCTGGCCGCGACATCGATTCGCTCCAACATCCTCTCTGGTGGTCCCCGCAGTACGCCCATGTCGCTTTCATACCTACCTGCGAGGTCGAAAGTCACCCCTTGGATATATTGATTCAGTTGCCGACGCACTTCCATCGGTCTCGGAAGGGAGTTTGGTTGGACTCTTCGACCATACTTTCGTGGAATCGCCTGCAGTACGATCTGCGAAGAGTCGTATCCATTCTGGCACAGAGGTGCCACGTTAACGCGTTTCCTGACGTCATCGAGACGGTATTGGTGGGACATGGTCCTCACGCAAGCGAATGGGTCTTGAGAAAGAAGCTTGCCGATGGAAGAGGCATGTTTTTATACTGGATCGGCCAGCTAGCGTTTGTGCTAGCCGTGAATATTTCCATTGATTCTGAACCTCCTCGACCGACGTATGAATTGCCTGAGGATAGCGTCGACGTCGATTGGGAGAAATTCCAATCCAATGCTTTGCCTAAATGGTTTGAATACTTGGGCGAACGGAGTTGGCCACAGACATTTCTGTCCACTCTTCATTCATGCGCTGCGGATTTTGCACATAACGAAAGAGTTGGCTTGTTCATAAGGCTGTTGCAACCCGACGTTCACCAATATTCAGTTGATTGGTTCCTTCAGTTCAACGTGCCAGTCTGGTACCCATGGGGTAAACAAGAAGCCGATAGTGCTGCTCGAGGTTCATCTATTGCTCGTCTAGCTCCCCTTCCGTATCAACTTCAAGAGGCGACAACGATGATTCATAAAACTCCTGGCAATGCAATGCCTTGGAATTCAGCTCCTCCGCCGCTGTCTGTTGCCCCTTGGCTTGCTTTTTTTGAAAGACGCAAAGCTTCAGCTGCTAAAATGATGACGTGGGAGAAAGTCGAGGATAGGCAGAGACGTATTCAGAGGGAAATTCAACCACCTATAGCCAATGCCAATGTGTTCGAGTGGCGGCAAGATGATCATGGTGTGTTTCGGCGGACCGCAGTGGTAAAAGCAGATCGTACTGAGGTGCTGGCCAACTATGGAAGGAATCAGAAACGCTACGACTCTTTTGCGAACGAGTGGGATTGCGTTTCGCAGTTGGGTGAGCTTGAAGAAGACGAATTGCTTCTGCAGTGTTGGGATGATGAGCCTATTTTATATGACGCCCCACCTTCATCCTCTTCGCAGGCTCCTGATGGTGATTTGTCTGAAATGTACACGCCTCCGGATCCGCCATCCCAGGACGAAAGTTCGTCAAAGAATCAACTTGTTCCGTGGGATATAATTTCAGCACCGGTTCAGACATTGTCGGAGTCTATGTGTATCATGTACGAGCATTTTGGTTTTGTCCCTCCGCTCCAACTTTCTGCAATTCGCATGGAACCTGTTCGCAGTACTCAGAGCTTCAAACTCTCGAAAGTAATAGGCCTGACGACCGCTGATAGAGACTACTGGAATTCATCAGTTGCCTCCTTCGCTGCTATCTTTTTAGATGCTCTGGGAGATAACAGGCTTAAACCTCCTGCAGATCTATGGGATTTGCGCTTTGGGAATCGATTGTTCCTTGGAGCAAGCAAAAGGCTGAAATATCTTAGGCGAATGGGCGAGTGTTTTGTGTTTGATTTAGGAAGCGAGGCCACAAGTGACTGGATGTTATGTGTGAATACTGCCAGCATTGTGTTGTTGATATGCAGAATGGACGAGAGAATGATTGAGAGCGAGTTGTCTATGGAATTGGTCCGAAAGGCAGTCCCTCATCACACACTCATTCGTCTCCCTCCTCGGTCTGTTAATATGCCTCCGTCCCCGCCGTTACCTATTCGTCTGCCATGTTATATATTCACGAAGGATGATTACAACACCTACCGAGAGGTGAGGGAAGACCTACTTCGGAGTACAAGAGTAGCTCGAGCCGCTTTGATGGCGGGTGGCATTGCCTGGAGGCTGGCGGTTTCTCATGGTTTTGACATTGTTCATGATGGCCCGACTTCCACACTTTCTCAAACGGGTGCAGGCGTTCGGTATGCTACAGATGTGTCTGGCTGGGAATATTGGGATGATGCTTGTACGGAAAGAGAGTTGGATTTGATTTGTGGAGCGTATATTTGCTATCATGGTATGATTTATATATTTGTCCCTTTGAATTATTAATCATTTCAATACAGGTGTTGCCTGCGATCCTCCTTTTTCGGTCAGGTCATGGTGGCCATTAATGCGTACTTGGCGACTGAACACTTGTCATGAATGGTGGACAGAACACTATGATAGGTTTGTTGATGAAAGGTTGAAAGAGATTAAAGAAGGGGTGGGTGTGCCCTTGTCCCAGCGAGACTGGAGGAAAAGGATTCGGGCGGCGGGTCTACCAAGCAGGGTTGCTCGTAGTCTTGAGAAACATTCTGTCACCTTTTTGGAAGTTGCTATCGCTGGTGGACAAGCAGGTCTGTCTTGAATTCCTTTATGCACATGAAATTCATTGCATACGTATTGTATTATATTATTATCTGGCTTATTCATTTCCGATGTCATAGCTAATAAATTCATTGCATACGTATTGTATTATATTATTATCTGGCTCATTCATTTCCGATGTCATAGCTAATGGTAATGAAACGTCAGCATTGATATTGGATATGGTGCAGACCTACACGCTGCACAGGTTACTTGAGACTTCATGCATTTTAGCAATTAATATATAATACAGCATATGACACCCTTCAAGACCATCCGAATCAAATCATTAATAAAACGAAAGTCTGAGTTCTGGCTTAGAAACAGAAGAAACTAATGGAGACATTCTCTCTCCAGCTCCACAAGAGCCCTGAGCTGCGATTGAGCCTCGTATCATGCGTAATTATTACTGCCTATCTTTATTGGATATGTAGTGGACAACCAACATAGGTCAATTTCTTCGAAAGCGGCGTAACGCGCAGAAAGTAAGCGGGGCATAGGATGGATCTGGAACCGAACATCTTGACCAAATGTCTATCACGAGTGATAACTGCCAGGAAGAACTGAGTGTCTGGCTCCGCAGGGCGTTTGACTCGTCGAACTTTGTAGCGTACTGTCAGCGACACAAGGAGAAAGAGAGATCAGATTGCGGTAGAATAGACTAGCGAAAGTCTAAAGAGATAAAAGGAATGATGATAGCTCTTATATACGTAATGAATAAGAAAGTGAGACTCCTGATGACATAGCTTGAGAGGTAGCGGGCCGAGTCAGGAAGTGATTTCCTGACATTACCCCCTCCTTTTTCGAAGGGTGTGGCGTGGTTGTGGGCGAGATTTGAAGTCGTTAAGTAGTTCTTGTGCATGTTCAAGATCTCATTCGGATTTCCATTCATTTTCTTCCATAGGGAAACCATGCCATTTTACGAGGTATTGAGGTTTTCCTCGTCGGACTCTTCGGTCTAGAATATCTTCGATTTCTTGTTGTGGCTCTCCCTCAATTATATCAGGGGGTGGTGGGCACGCTGCAGTACCTTGTCGGTGGTAGATCGTAAGTTTCGAGACATGAAAAACCGGATGGATTTTCCATGTAGATGGTAGTTTGAGACGATATGCACGTTTGCCGACCCTTTTGACAATCTTGAAAGGGCTGAAACGATGATGGTCGAGTTTCTTGGAGGGTTGGTTAGTGCATAGGTTTTCACCTTCAAGGAGGACTTCGTCTCCTGGTTGGAAAACGGGTGCTTCTCGACGATGACAGTCATAGAAGATTTTCATGTCTCGTGCAGCTCGCTCCAGCGCCGCTTCTGCCTCTCTCCTTATTCCTTCCATCCTCTCCACAAACTCGTTCGCTGCTTCCACTCGCATCTCTCGTCGCGGTTCAATCCCCTTTCTTGGGTGGCGTCCCCAGTTTAGATAAAATGGAGAGTGGTGAGTGCTTGAATTGATCTTGTCGTTGTGGCTGAACTTAGCGAGAGATAACCAATCCGCCCAATTGTCCTGGTGATAATTTACGAAGATTCGGAGGTATTGTTTGACCTCTTGGTTTACTTGCTCGGTTTGTCCATCCGTCTGGGGGTGATATGCTGTAAATGGGTTCGCTTGGATGCCTAATAATCGATTTAGGGCCTCTATGGAATTTCGACATGAAGACACTCCCCCGATCGTAGATGATGTTTTGTGGGATACCAAAGTCCTTCCAGACATGGTCTCGGAACAAACGAGCTACTCCTTCTGACGAGAGGGAGGTGTAGGTGGGTATGAGGCGAACGATCTTTGTAAATCGGTCCACTACGACTAGGATGGCATCGTAGCCCTGGCTAATGGGTAGTTCGGTGATAAGGTCAACAGATATGTATTGCCAGGGATGATTTGGAATTCGGTTTGGGGTGAGGGTGCCATATGGTTTGGCTCACACAGTCTTAGTGCATTGGCATATATCACAGCTGTTGACATACTGTTTGACATCTGCATGAATCCTGGGCCACCAGTAGGATCGAAGAATGAGTTCCGTGGTCTTGTATCGACCTGGGTGACCACTGCTTTTCGTATTATGGTGTAGAAGGATAATCTCCTTTCGCAGGTGTCGGTTGGGCAGAGCATACACGCGGTTTTGCCACAAGATCGGTCCATCTTTCTCTGTCCATTCCTTCTCCTTCGACAGCAACTTCTGTTTCACTACACATTCCACATCCTTCTCCATTCAGATCTTCTCTACTAACTTCATCCCTTCATCCTCAATTTCCATGCTCATACGTCGAATGTGGTGTGGCTCAATCAAAATCACATCTTCGTTGTCGTTCTCCCCCTTTTCAAAGTCTGGTCGCCGTGATAGGGCATCCGCTTTTCCCATCGTTCGGCCTGGTTTGTGTATGAGGGAAAAATCGAAATTAGAGAGTTCGAGTGACCACCTTGCTTGTCGTCGATTTAGTTTTTTGGTGGTCATAAAGTATTCAAGGTTTTTGTGGTCGGTGTGGATTTCGATGGGGTGATGGGCGCCCTGAAGGTGATGTCTCCATTCCTCTAGTGCACGCATTATCGCTAACATTTTTCTGTCGTGAATTTCATAGTTCCGTTCGACGCTATTCAGGGATTTAGAGAGGAAAGCGATGGGTCGCCAGGTTTCATTTTGGCATTGCATAAGTGTGGCTCCTGTTGCATATCCTGAACTGTCCGCTTCGACGCGATACGGATCGGTATCAGTGGGGAGGGCTAGAGTGGGCACGAAAGTTATAGCATTTTTCAGCGCAGAAAATGCAGCATCTTCTCGGTGAGTCCATGCCCAAGGCGTATTTCCAGTGAGCCTATGTAACGGTGATGCAGTGTTGGCGAATCGACTAATGAATCATCGGTAGTAGTTGGCGAAACCTAGAAATTGCTGCAACTCGCGTTTGTCCTTTGGCGTCGGCCACTCCTTTACTGCTTCCACTTTGGCCGGGTCCATCTCCACTCCCTCCTCCAAAATCACTACTCCTAAATACTCCACTTTCGTCTTCTCCCATTCGCATTTTTCCGGTTTTAGGAATAGGTTGTTTTGGCGTAGAATAGTCAGTACTTCGCGGCCCAGGGTTACTGCTCGGTGTTCTTCGACATCTTTGGTGAAAATGAGAATATCATCCATGTAAACGATCACTACTCCTCGTGTGATGAGGTCTCGGAATAAATCGTTCATCATGGATTGGAATGTTGCAGGTGAATTGGTGAGGCCGAAGAACATGACGCACGAACAGTCCGCGGTTGGTGATGAACGCCGCCTTCCATTCGTCGCCTTCCTTAATACGGATATTTTCATACCCCCAACGTACGTCGAATTTGGTGAAGTATCGGGCGCCACTCAATTTGTCAATGACTTCTGAAATGAGTGGGAGTGGATAGCGATTTTTAATTGTCATCGCATTTAGTTGGCGGTAGTCTTGGACAGGACGAAGCCTCCCATCCTTTTTCTTTACAAAGAAGAAAGGAGAGGCTATCAGGCTTTTGGAGGGTCGTATCCTTCCCAAGTGAAGGTGCTCCTCGATAAAGCCATCTAGTTCTTGTTGTTCGTCCTTGCTGAGAGGATAGATTTTACTCGTAAAGGGAGCACTATCTTCCTTCAGTTCTATCGCGTGGTCCCACTTTGTCCTCGCTGGCAGTTCATCAAATTTGTCCTTCTCGAAGGAGCACCTAATTTTCCTCGCCGCCGTTCGTAAAACCCAGCAACTCCTCTAACATCGCTGCCTTTTCTTCGTCAGGCATACCTAGGAAAACACCACGAATAAGGTTGCGGCGTGGAGGGCCACGGTGAGACTGAGGACAATTGCAAGCAAAATGGCCAGTCTCATGACAAATGAAGCATTCCCCAACACCAATGCGTCCTCCGCGTCGCCTATCAATGTCCATCGGGGCTCCTGCTCCCAGAGTAATCCCTGAAGCATGCATGGCCATCCTGTCGGGACTTCCTCCAGCAGGTGGTCCCCCTTGTCCGTGAGCACCACCACCGGTTGCGGCTCCGCTATGGGTACCAGTGGTGGCATGTGCTCGAAATCCCATTCCTCCATGTTCGCCTCCTTCACTTCCACCTCTTCCTCCACTTCCACCTCTTCCTCCACCTTCACCACGACCATCTCTATCTTCATCTCTGAATCTGGACCCCCCATATTGATGAGGACCAGTTCGACTCGGAGGACCCACAATGTTTTGGAATTCTCTGTACTGTTGGTCCTTCTTGATAGCAAGCTCCTTAAATCCTTCGTAAGTGGTTGGTACAATGTTTTGGTTGTAGATGGCGTTGATAAGGCGGTAGTCTAGGCCGTGGCGTAAACATTGGAGGCATGCCGATCATTGAGGCCTGAATAAGGTCGATGCGCTTCGAAAGTGTTGAAGTACTCCTCCGAGTCCACGGGTCGACCTTTCTGTTTCAACCCGTGTAAGATATCTTGGGCCTCGACCATCCTGTCTCCCATCTCGAATCGACCTCGCAACGCCCTCTCGAAGTCTGCCCACGTAGCCCACAACTCCTCTCTCTTCGACTTGAGGGTGAAGTCAGGTTGCTGGTAGGAAGACTTTCGCTAATGTCAGTGACGCAAGGAGAAAGAGAGATTGGATTGCGGTAGAATAGACTAGCGAAAGTCTAAAGAGATAAAAGGAATGATGATAGCTCTTATATACGTGATGAATAAGAAAGTGAGACTCCTGATGACATAGCTTGAGAGGTAGCGGGCCGAGTCAGGAAGTGATTTCCTGACACGTACATAGGTCTACACAGAGAAAAGAGCATGAAACTTTATTGCATCACTGAACTATGGTGCTGTTATATAACAGAAAAAAAATTTGTTCTTATTTGCCCATAGTAGAATGAAAGGAACCCAACGGCAGAATGAAATGCTTTTGGAGCGCAATTTTTTCACCGCCAGGTGAAGTGCGCGAACGGAGTTTGTGACATCCGGCTCTTGAGTAGGCTTTCCATCAGGACCGCAGAACAGTTCTTCATAAAATCTGTCTGCAATGACAGCTCCATCCTCGTCCGTCATCTCCCTATCAAAATATTCATATCAGACATTGAACGGGAAACGACAGTTGATAGTCAACAAAAGCGAAACTCACCACATTGTAGCAATAATACGATCAAATCCAGCAAAGAGTAAATATGCCCCCAAGCTCATCGCGTCATCCGGGAGCTTTTCGACACCCAGAGCCGTCTCGCACGCACACAAAAAAGCCAGTGCTCCATTCGGTGTTTTTTCTTTCATGATTCGGGAGACACTTAACCATCCATCCTCTAATTTGAGAACTACTAAGCGGATTAGACTGGTCTTGTGTTCCGTGGCAGGCGAAATGGGCTATGGCCATTGTGGCCACTGTTCAAAAACGGGGAGGGGTTGTGAGGACGGAGGAGAGAATGCGTGTGTTGGTGATGGTAACGCATGAGAAGTAGGGGGGATAACAAATCAACGCGACTATTCCAACCGCCTTTCATAGGTAGCGAAACATTGTGACTTGTATACGCCCGCAAAGATTCTGACTTGTGTGTATATCGTTATAATTATTTGACACTTCATAATGCATTTTTTGTGGATTGGGGTGTGCAAGAATTTTGAGCTTTGACATGGTACAACAGAATCTAAAATAAGTCCAAAAATCTCCTTACTTTCAACTTGAGCCAGGTTTGAACACGTCACTTCAAGGCACCTATTCCACTCGACTAACTTGCCATTTGTATCTGGCCAACTCAATTATATTTGTATCCAAGGGCTCAGCGCTCAGGCCTCAGGCCTCACACCGGGGGCAAAACCTAAGGCACTTGGTTTCAAGTGCCTTAGATGCATGTGAGGCAGAGGTGTCACGCATGTAGATCAGTTTAAATGCCGGAAGGCAATGTGTTAGATATTATTAGTCACGCGGAAATATGTACAGTCATGCACCAGTAATGTTACACTGAAACTTAAAAATCAAAAGGAAATTCTTGATCTTGCACTTTTCAATAAAAACTATGTGATAAT
>Ga0307517_10011116_pt1 | contig 12500 bp, 7 predicted proteins | sample 23_EM_MG_FD_194515 | JGI IMG/M metagenome (GOLD analysis project Ga0307517, IMG submission 194515) | Populus trichocarpa ectomycorrhiza microbial communities from riparian zone in the Pacific Northwest, United States - 23_EM | ecosystem: Host-associated > Plants > Roots > Unclassified | place...
GTTGGTTTTTTTTTTAATATTAAGTTGGTAGAGAATTTAGCTTTGTAATTTTTTTTGCTTTTTATTAACTGAAAAGCTAAATCATGTGGCGAAAGCACTGTATCTTTCCTCACAAAACACTGTAAATTGCTACAAATCATTTTGTTCAGTCTCTAAGTTTTTGATCACCAACACAACTTTTTTTTCCGTCATGAAATATTTACTCCATCATACCTTTAATTTCTATTACTTATCTAGTGCTGGTTCACAATTATAACACTATCAAGTATATTTGTTTTATAAGTCCTCGGCAGTGCGCGGGATGTCATCTTGTTTTACTATATATTAAAATTCCAGATTTAAATAAAGCCCCTCCACCAACTAATTATTATAAAAAAAAACCATTATAAAAATATCAAATCATCATCAAAACATACCTGACCATTAGTGAATAAAACTTAGTTTTTTTAGAGATAATTTAATCATTTTATTATGCATGAAAAATAAAAATAAAAAGCCTCATTTACTCCAACTTTAAAAATTATGATTACAATAGTAATAAAACCATTTTGTTGTACACAATAAATATAAAAACACAATTATACCTCCGACAAATGATCCTATAAAATAACAAAAATACCCCAATAGCTAGGTACTTGACTGGTTTTGAAAGGGGCAAAAAAGAAAAAACAGTGTACCTACCGCATTGTTTTTTCTTCAGCGTTTTAGTTTTACTTAATAAAATAATAATGTTTAGTTAATTGAGAACGAGGACAAGAAGAAAACTTTTGCAAAAAGAAAAAACTCATCCTTGTGTTTGCTGTTTGAGTTCTGCAGCAACTCAATAATCCTTTCCTTAGTTATTTGGTCTGATAGCAATTACACATTATTTTGGTGCAATATAGTTCATAAGAAAGTAAAACAATTGATTATATCTTGAGTGCTAAACGTCTAAAACTGCCCCTTTTCATATTGGCGTCTGCAATTCTTCATGAAGCCTCTGAGAGGAGAATCATGGGATGTTTCTATGATTTCCTGAAAATCTTTCCACCAATTCATAAAACTGCTTTTTTCCAAGAAAATGTCAGGAGATACTGCATAGTTATTGATTTGGTCCATCACATACTGCTCAAACATATTCAGACGCTCTCTCGCTGATTGTTTCTCTACATTACTTCCATCCTTCAACTGTTTGCAAGAAATGAGAGCCTCCTCCACATTCATCCAAAAGCAAGAATCCTCAGTAAGACTACCAGCCACATTTTGTTTCTTCTTATCGTTTGGTGCGCCTGCAAGTTTTTCTGTATGCTCCTTTTGCCATTGCTCCAGCAGAATATAATGTTTAGATCTTCCATTAGTTTGGTAGTCTCGTTTCCCTTCCTGTCTATAGTATTCGGCAATGTCAAGTGGTTCAACCATTCTTCTATAATTTGTCCCAGCATAAAGCCATGTCTCCCGCATATATGCTCCTTCTTTCTGGGGTTTTCGCTCAGCATCCTCCACCAAATTTCTCCAGTAATTGGTGAGGACTTTCTTGTGCTTGGTAACGTCATTGTCGCTACAAAAGTACAGGTTCTTGTAACTGTCGTAGTAACCTATCCCCTTAGCCTTGCAGTCTTTCTTGTACCATTCTAGGCATGCCATTTTTATCTTTACTCTGTTTAGTTTTTCTATCCCGTCAATACCCTTCATTTGTTGTGCCATTCGATTTTCGTGGCTTTCCAATTCTGATATTAGATCATTGATGCTGTTGTTCTGCTGCTGCTGCTGTTGAGTTTAAATGGATTTTCCATTAGCTATTCGAAAAACTAAAAGAAAGTAGCAAAAGACACAGTGAACTTGAGTTATTAAAGGGAAAGAATAGTTGCCAGTTGATCTTATGAACACTCTAGTTAAGCCTTGGTCTGAAGTTTCGAAGGATTTTAGCATCATCAAAATATTAAGACAGGTTGTTTGTGAAAGTCATCAATCAATGTTGTGAAGAAAAAAAAATAGTACTCGTTACCTCGGCAGTTATTTCTACTCCAATGGCTTTCAGCTGTAAGATTATCCCTAGCCGAAGTGAAGGTAAAACCGGTTGGCCAAGCTGTGAATCTTCTCTCAAGATAAGTCTGGACTTCAGACGCTTCACAATTCCACTATAATCATCAATCCCCATTTCTTCGGCGGAAACTTGATTTATTGTGCTTCTCAATAACATTGAAACCACTTCAGGATCATCAACACAGTTGCATCCTAGCTCAGAACAGAAGAAAAATGTACCAAAAGGCTTGCACCGAGGACTAGGTTGTGAAGTAGTGAAAATTCTTGGGAATAGGTCCTTGTTTGCAGCAACGTGTAAAAAGCAAGAATTCCATTTTGAATGCTCTGAGATGGCTCGTTGGAGGCCTTGGTCCCCTAAAAGGGGTGAACCAAAAGTGATGCAGAGGGGGAGTTTATTTCTGTTGGATGTTCGTTTGATGTTGTCTAACAGCCATAAGGTGAAGAGAGAAGCGATTGATCCTCCTAGAGAGTGTCCGGTAACAATCAACTGAGAGTTCAATAGTAATTCACCAGTCTTCGAATCATGGATCTGACATGATACAGTACATTATATAAGCTAAAGGACTGTTTTATTTTTTATTTTAAAATTATTTTTAATTCAAATTAATATTTTTATATCATTTTAATATACTAATATTAAAAATAATTTAAAAAATTAATAAAAATATTATTTAATTTAATATATTTTCGAGTAAATTTTTTTAAAAAAATTAACTCCTAAACCAAATCGAGCATTTTTTCAGATTAATGATTAAGTTGACAAACAAAAAAACCTGAAATTACCACGTATGTGAAAACACACTCATGTGAAAGTTGTAAGTTAAAATTGACTAAGATTATTATACAATTTAGCTCCTGTGTTTTCTATGATTTTATAAATTATTCCTTTTAGTCTTGGAAATCATAGTTCTTTGACATCTTTCACCAAAATTGATTGTGATTTTTTTCTAGAATATCCGAACTGCCCTTTTAAATCGAATTTTGGTTTAGTTTGTAGCTGGTGAGATTATAAAAATTGACTAGTAAAGAAGGGCAGTCTAGGAGAAAGAAAATGGTAACGATCAAACATGGGAGGGACTAAGTTATAAGAAGATACAAAATATAGACACTCAATATATATAGGGCTTTTAAACCCAGAGGGATTGATTAATTATTTTATTAAAAATACAGGGACTAAATAATAGTTTGCTGTTTTCTACTATGGAGGACCGGAGACAGGTAGAAACAATTAACAGAGAATGAAAGTGAACCAGTTCACCAGATCTAATGGCTATGATTCTACACTAAGGATAAAAAAGACCCAGGTAAAGGCATATGGAAAAGGATTCAAGAGATTGTAGGGAAGAAGAGTACCTGAGTTCTGAGTAGAGAGAGCTCCCGAAAACAGGCCTTAAAAAGGGTTATTGCAGCTCTATGAATGGAGAAGGAAGGATTGCCTTTGGAGCACAAGGATTCAAAGAGAGGAAACCCCTGCTCCTTGAGAGCTGATGACGAAACCAAATCTCCTCCTTGTAAAATATGGTCTTTTGTGCAGAGGGGTGAAGTGGCAAAAGCTATGGTGGTACAATTCGATTGGCTGACAAGTTTGTGTCTTACAGACAACTGTTGATTTGGATTGGTTTCTGCGTGTAGGTCCTTTATGGCACCGCATGAAAGCTGAAGCAAATCTGCGCTGACCACTAAGTTTGCCAAATCTAGTCCACTGATAAATCTGCAAACAAGAACGAAACCACGCAGGCATAAGATAGCATAAGCTGTTAGAAATTAGGATGTAATCATTTCCAGAACTGAACGTCAATGGGCTAGAAGAATTCTTGTGCTTACTGGGGAAATTGGCTCATTCTTGGTGTTGAAAGAAATGGAGCTGGAGGAATATCACTTTCTTTTCACAAACAAAGAGATGGAACTTCATTCATTGGAAAGTGGGGAATTTATAATAGTGCATAAAGAAAACTCTTTTGATGCTGACTAATTTATTCGGTTTTATTTTCAACTTTTCGATCTAATTATTCAAGTCATCCTGTACATAATTAGTTGATTTGATTAAAAATATCTTTCTTTTTACTTATTACCAATTAAATCTCCTTCGAAATCAGTTAATTGATATATTGTGTTAAACTTAGTTTATCTGTGAAAAACTTGGGAATCGAAATCTTACAGGGTTGTGTTTCTAATTGAACTGTAGTTGTTAAACTAAGCTCAGCGCAATAAGTTAGTCCTGGAAAATCCGAAATTGGAAGCTTAGTACTAATTAAACTGGATAAGATATTGATATTTTAAAACCTGCAAGAGGCAGCTTCTCAGCTAGACGTGACAATTAAATATAGCTGAGTGTCAAGACTCTCTCGAGAGTGACTCTTTTACCGTACTCTGTCCCTGTCCCTAGAATTCCTCGCTTGCAAAATGTGTACAAAATGATGCTGCTAAATTCAGGATATATTGCGAAATTAGCATAGAAAGTAAAAAGATTTAGCTAATTAACACGATATAAAAAAAATGGTAAAATAACATAGTTGAGAATGTCACGTTACAGAACGTGACATCCATTGAATTACACTAGCCGTCCCTCACTATTCCTTAAAAAATCAGCAGCAAAATTCCTGTACATAAAAAGGTTCTTACGAGATTTATCATTAAATTGTATAACAACTATAATTTTAATGGTTATTTAATATGTTAATCTTATATTTAATTTAGTTAATGATTTTAGAGAGTAAAGAATTTTTTAATTTTAACAAAATTTCAACAAGATTTCCTCTATTTAGAACTATATCCAAATTTTATCCGGCTTAAAAATACCTTCAAATAACCACAATAACCAAACAAAATAAATTTTCACATTTAATAATCACAAGCAGCCTCAGACTTACCTCTCGAAACACAAATCTTAATTATTCTCACTTACTAAATTTATGAACTGTAGTTCTATATGAGAATATTTTCATGAGACGAATGCAAATAAATAAATATACATACATTCATACATACATACATGCAAAAGGAATATGAAATACTTAAATAATATAACATTTTACTAATTGAAATCTTAAAATATATCAACATAAACCATCTATCTATCTACGTTTACATTGTCTACTGAATGATCTAGGTTCATCAGCAGCATGACTGCATCCTACTCATGTTCCTACCTGAGTGGCCTCATCCTCTGTTATGACTTCATCAAGAGTTAACATCTCTCCAAGGTTCTCAAGTGCATGGCGGCAAAAATCAAATCACTGAGATGCATAGGAGTATCCTTTGTGTTCTTTGTCAATATTACGAAGCATAGATATGGCCTTTCGACCCTCCTATAACAACAAGCGAACATAATAATAATAAAACATTAATATTAAATTAAAATATCAATAAATAAAATGCATCGTTTAACATATATTAATTCTTAAAAGATTTGATTGCTTACGGTATTTTGAATTCACTGGGAATGTTGCTTGTATTGCATGTATGTAGGTGGAGGAACCTGCTCGGGATCCAGCATTGTGATGCCCATGTACCAAATCATATACTCCTCCTCTGTAATCACATGATGTATCTTTATAAATATATCATTCATCTGTGCATCTCACTATGATACATATGTTTTATGGCGGCTTAACTAGTCATAATTATCATTTTTACCCTTCCCATTATTTATGGTGTGCAACGCATCACTCGTATCGATATTGACTGGAATGTGTTGTCTATAGTCAAACTATCACATTATTCGATCTAGGTAATGTAGCTCAACCATCTGAAACAATATCAACGGGGCCACCAATGTCCATATGTCTATCTCGCTAGAGCAAACAACTTGAGCAACTGTCAATTTTTTATCCTCATAAGGAGTCCACATGATTTGTAGAAGATAAGTATCTTAAATATTAAATAGCAATAATTCATTGGAGTTAAGTTGTTATCTTTAACAAATGGTTTAAAAAATACCTTGATAGGTTGTTGCCTATCCAGCTTGCTCTGATAAAATGAAAACACTTATGTTGGATTATTATCAAATACTTTATTATCACACCACATAACATTATAAATATGTTAGCTTAATTCTATTTTTAATGTTATAATCAAACAATATAAATGCATATAATTGCAAAATAACATTGCATTATTTGCTTCCTAATAGGAGCTAAAGTGTAACCCTCATAATCTGGACTGCAATAAGTGACAATATAGGGATTTAGGGCCAACCCATATGAAGATGCTCTCATGACCATAGTTGTCATTAAATAAAAATGAGTTATTTTTTAATGTTAGTAACAAAATTTAAAATGCAAATAGTTATTTAAAATTCTTCCATTCATACCTATAGAAGTAACAAACATCCTCTAATTTGATTGACCTCTTTCATGCATGCAAGACATAGATGTTTGTACATGTATGCCAAGACAATAGATCCCCAGCTATATAGCTATATGTAGGAATCACATCAAAATCATTTAGAAACGTTAGATAAATTAAAGGCACATATCTCCTCGTGAGGTCTGTAAATAATACATTGTCAAACAAATGCAATAGATATGCTCTAGCATACCTATATAACACATTTAAATAATTATATTAATTCACATATACTTAACAAATAATTAACACATTCAAATCATAATTTAATGGATACCTTTGCAATACCTTGTCGTTAACATCATTTGGTGGTATAGTAAATATCTTCTCAATATATTTAAGATATATGCTACCCCACTTCAATTTAGTAGGAGGGGGTGTCAACCCAAATTCACGCTCTCATAACACAACCTAATTATACACCACAGTAGATGTGATTATGTGTCTATCGATATGAAGTTTAAGCAAAATTGCAAAATCTTGTAGTGCTGATGTCATCTACTCATGCCTTAGATGAAATATGTATGTCTTGTGTCCCCGTCGCTCAATTAGGACATAGATCCAGTTGTCATTAAGCTTGATGTGCTCTAGAAAACTGATGTATAAAAAACCAACCAATAACAAATATGGTTGAACTTGTTTATGTAGTTTCATCCGCTTATGTGTCCGACAATAAATCTTAACCCTATCCTGCATAAAAATTTAAAATATAATTACATAAATATATAATACATTTAATGTTAAGTAATGAAATTATTAAATGAAGTTAAATATACTTACAATCCCGGCAATAACATCCTCTGATCGATGTTTATCCTATAACTGCAAGACATAAATGTCTGTGGGCCCGGTAGGCATGTACTGTGACTCAAACTTTCCATGAAAATAGTCATACGCTCTAGGAATGTCAACCTTATAATGTGTCTACCCACCATAAGAAGATTTACCACCTCGCATGTGCGACATCTTATGTAACAGTACTTGTGTTTAATGTGAAGTTAAATACGTTTAATATGCTTTAAAAAATATCATAATATACTTTAACAAATATTTTTTTTTATGTATGCATGTCTATTTGATATTATACATGTATATGTTCTATAACCGGTAACATATCGCTATAAGGAAAGTAAAAACCATTTCCAATTAGAATTATTTTCTTCATCAAAAATTACAAAAACCAACGGGAAAATCCTATTAATTGCATCAAAAGCAACTGTAATCAATAATTTCACATCATATCTCTCATACAAATGTGTGCCATCAATACTTATTAGTGGTCTACATTACTTGAAACCTTCAATATGACCAAAAAACTCTCCCAAGAATCATTGTACTATAATTAAGATTTCTTTTGTGTGGAATCAACAATTGTTTTAGGATTTGATTATTTTATTACCAACAACAACCTTGATAATTTTTTAAATGACTACTCAATGGAATCAAATAGATGTTCAAACACCTTTTGTTTTGCAATCCATGCTTTGTCATATGATATTTTATACTTGTAATGCAATTTTATTTTATTATGTATGCTTGCAGCCATCATTAAAATATTACCCATCACAAGGGTTGATATAGCATTAGCAACAGAATTTGCATCGAGCTGATGGTGGTCTTTTTTTTATAAAGGTCAAGGTGCATATGTGTGACCCTTTTAACTTTGCTATCTCAAATGAATCCAATATTTTATGATATCCTCCATGTAAATACCACTGAAATTTAGGTGCTTGCACGCATTGCAATTGAACAAAGGTCGAGTTCGACCATTGAACTTGGTATTCAATCAAATATGCAATGTGCCATCATTTAACTGTATTAACAAATTCATTTTAATTGTTGAATGTTTTTATAACCTCTAAATCAGAGCCTCATGTAAAACGTCTATGACTAAGTGCTCAATCATAAGAAATAGCAAATGTAGACCCGAAAACATCTCTAAATTCAAGAACAAGAGGTGTTATCTCATTGTCAACATCATTATCAACATCATCATCAATGTTCGGGTCTAACATCTCATCATCTTTATTGCCACTATGATCATAATAGTGAAATCTATGTTGATTAATGAATGGATTGTCAAACACAGTATTATCAATTCTTTGTAGTAAATCATCCGACAATAAAAAAATTTCCCTCTACTAACTGACTTTGAAGGACCAAAAGATCATGATGCACCTATATATATCTGACCAGAAGTTGGGACACAAAGAATTTGGTCAACTACTCACACACAATATCATCATTGTCGCACCTCGATGGATATCGTGACGAGGGCTAAAATATATATCATGGAAAATTAGGAGTCGCCACCTAGTAATTAGAGGAAACTAGAAATCCTAAAGATAAGCATTGGTTCTAGAGATTCAGGTAAGGGGTTAGTTATGCTTAAGGGAAGAACGACGTCGCCTTTACAGCATTCTTTGAAAAGTTACTTTTACTATGTGTTTTCTCTTAAATTTATTTTTGTGATTGCCATCAATTATCCTAATTATTTTTAGCCTTTTATTTTATTTTTTCTAATTTCTAATTATTTTGTGAAAAATTTGATATCGGTCTTTAGACAAGTCAGAAAATGACATCAGCCCCAAAAAACAAGAGACTCATCAAAGATGTTGACGTTAAAAAAAAGAGTTTTCCATCGAAATTGCTAAAAAATGGCGTAACTTGTATATAAAAAATATGAATATTTTAAAATATGAATATTGGCCCCTTTTTCAAACAGAGACGTATATAAAAAATGATATTTATCCCTAAAAAGAGAGGTTTCGACGAGGTTGTTAAAATAATAAGTGTTGAACCCAAGTGGATAATAAAAATTGGGCTTTGGACCCTAGGAATTGTCGATACACGACGTCGGGCGACGGCTCCCGCTTTTTTGTTTATTTAACAAAAAGGGTTTTTTTCTCGATTGGGGGAAATAAAGATTTTATTGGAGTCGCCATCTAGTAATTTGAGGGAACTAGAAATCCCAAATTAGACACTGGTCCCAGAGATTCAGGTACGGGGTTAGTTATGATTAAGGGAAGGTAGACATCACCCTTAAAACATCCTTTCAATAAAAAGGTTACCCTTACTTGTGTGTTTTTTGTTTGATTCAAATGCGATTATATTTTGGGTTTATTTGTAATTCTTTTTTAAATGATTAACGTCGGTCCCTAAAAATAGGAGACACGTTAAAAATGACATCAGTCCCTAAAAATTAGGAGACTCGTCTAAAATATTGACGTTTTAACCCTAAAAAGGAGAGTTACGTTTGGGTTACCAAAAGAAATATTGGATATAATCCATTATATTTTGGGTTTATATTTTTGACATCGGTCCTTTTTAAAAAAAAAGAGACGTGTCGACTTTGGTTTTTGTATTTTTTACAACATGCAAGAAAATTTACAAGTATTTATATATATATAAAATATCAAAAATACCAGTAGAAACCCAAAAAATTACCTGAGTGTCACTGTATAGGTAAAATACTGAAATACCCTCGAATTTCTCCGAAAATTACGAAAATGCCACTGGCGGCGCGTGTGCCACACGCGCGGCTACTGTTGGCGGTGCGGAGATTTTCCGGCGAGATTTCTGGCCAACCGATGGTCGATCCTGGTAGATCTGATGTCGAGGGTTCTGATGGTGGTGGTCTTGACGGTCGTTGATGGCTGATGAGTGAGAATCGACGACTTGAAGCTTCGGTGGCCGCCGACAATCGCGGCCCTTTTACGGCCAAATGGGGCTGAGAAAACGCTGAAACCAGCCGGGTTTTTGCTTTATATGAGGATAGCGACCTTTCTGTGGTGTTTTGGAAGCTTGAGACGGCCGGAGATGGGAGATCGGAAGAGAGAAAGGGAGTCGCCGGCGAGAGGAGAGAGAGGCTCTGGGTTATGCTACGGTGCGAACGCTAGCACGGTACACTGGTGCAGCTGAGGCCTGTGATCCGTTGGATCTCTGATGGAAAGATCGTGCGGCTGTGATTGGCTCGATCTGCAGGTTGATCGGACGGTCCGGATGAACGGAGGTTTGATCTGGTGTGACCCGGTGCACCGAAAGCTCGGTACACCGAGTGACGTGGCGCAACAGGATCAAAGCTTAGATTATTTCAAGGGCTGAGATGTGTCTGGGTTTTAATCTGTTGTGGTAAGCCCTATTGTATTTTATTAAATCAACGGTTCAGATCTAAACACTATTAAATTTAACGGTTAGGATATATTTGATATTTTCCATATTGTTTTTAATAAAAATCAATATCTTACCCGCATGAAGAAATAGTAAAAAAAACGTGAATAGTGTTTGCAATTCTTTTCTTTTATTTATAGCCAATGAGAGGGGACAACAAGCATCTGCTTTAAATAAAAAAAATGTATCCATCCAACTGCTCGCCTACAATAAATGTAACTGCCCTGCCTAATATGACAATTCTGTATTATTAATTTTGTTTTATTATATATAATAATATATATTTATATAGGTAAAATTAAAACTTAAATCAGTATTAGAAAAAGCCCGATTCAACTGCTAAAAATCAATTTTAATTACCGAAAATTATGTTGAAACATAAAAAAACTTTCAATGGATATAAACCCGGTGGACCAGGTTTTGACCAAAAAATAACAGGTTTGACCCAAAACGGCATGAAACTCATTTTTTATCCTGGTCGACATGGTTTGACCCGTATTGACCCGGTGAACTCGGTTTTGGTCAAAAATGACGGTTTTGATCCGAAACGGCCCGAAACTCAATTTTTACCCTGGTCGACATGGTTTGACCCGTATTGACCTGATGGACTCGGTTTTGACGGAAAGATGTGGTTGACTCGAGAAAAATATTTTTGAATTTTAAACTTTTTCTTAATGTTTTTGAATTTTTATAAATAATAATAGAAATAAAATAACATTCAAGAAAATCTTGGTGAATCCAAAATTGGGTTACAACAGGAATGGTAAAAATAGGCTTTGACCCTTTTATTCAAAAATCTTGTAAATTAAGAGTTTTTATTATTTTTTATTTTTTTTCCACAAAGAAACATGGTTTTTTTTTTTATGTAGGCCTAATTAATGGGCCTTTTGATTTTGGCCAAATATTGGTCGATTTAAAAAATATATTTTATTAAGTCCAAATATATATGTAAAGGGGCGAAACTAGAAAATCTTATATAAAGGTGCTATCATTAAAATTATAAAGTTCGAAAGTAAATATTTTATTTTTGAAGGGGATAAATGCATAATTATTATGAAAATTTAAAAAAATGAAGGACTAAAATTAAGATATTTTAAAACTTTAGGGGAGCCAAGCTCCCCCAAAGCATAACATAGGTTTGGACATGAAATATAAAAAAAATTGGATTTTGTTAAAAAAATATTTTTGCCCTTTTCTTTTTCTTTTTTTCATTGTAAATAAACGAGCTAGAAAGAAAATTTTTTTTTTTTATGATAGAATATGCTAAAATGATTTTTATAAAGACTTGGCCCTAATGCACTCTACATATTTATTCGCATAAGTTTGGTGTAATAGTGAAACAGTCAATATACAATGCACTTGGACCACACTGAAAAGCAAACACCTGAGCATGACACGAATGAAAGTAAGAAAGCAAACAAATGACCGAAAGTATCCTTCTTCCTCTAGAAACACGAAAGTATCGATCACACGTTTGGGAACGCGGCCGCAGCCGCGTTCCTAAAAATTTTGATTTTTTTTTTGTTTTTATTAAAATTTAATATGGTTTGTATGTTTTGGATCGTTTTGATGTGCTGATGTGAAAAATGATTTTTAAAAAATAAAAAAATATCATTGGCATGTATTTTGGCATAAAAAGTTATTTAAAAAGTACCCGTAACCACACTGTTAAACACGCAAACCCAGGGATCCTACCTTACAAAGAAAATGCTTTTGACTTCTGCACACACCAGCCCAAGAGAGACGGCCACTTTAAAAATATGACAACTCACACTACTTGAAACGGCAAGGAGCTAACGAAACTGGGAGAATTAGCAACATCAAACAGCGAACATAAAGTATAAAATAGGTATGTTGGGAGTCCCTGCAACGTCTAGATACATGGAGGCATTGTTATGTTTAGATTACTAGTTTTATATTTTGTGATATATATAATTTTTTTGTTTAATAAATAATTATTT
>Ga0307517_10011117_pt1 | contig 12500 bp, 11 predicted proteins | sample 23_EM_MG_FD_194515 | JGI IMG/M metagenome (GOLD analysis project Ga0307517, IMG submission 194515) | Populus trichocarpa ectomycorrhiza microbial communities from riparian zone in the Pacific Northwest, United States - 23_EM | ecosystem: Host-associated > Plants > Roots > Unclassified | place...
GATATTCCAAGGGTCAAGCTTGGAACTCAAGGACTTGAGGTAGTAATACTCGGTGAATGTGATCATTTCTACAGGAAAAACCATCCAGAATTTAAAAGTTTGTTTATTTTCCGGATTTTAGCAGGTTGTGATGTTTTTAAAAATATTTTTACTGGTCTAATAGGTCTCAAAGCTGGGTTTTGGATGTATGGGGCTTAGTGAAATGTACAATGCTCCAGTCCCAGAAGATGTTGGCATTTCAATCATCAAGGAAGCTTTCAATCAAGGAATTACATTCTTTGATACTGCAGATATTTATGGACCTTACACTAATGAAGTTCTCGCTGGCAAGTTTAGTGCCAAAAAATTGCTCTGTCTTCCCTTGATTCATCATGAAGTTATAGATATATCTACATGTATGGTTTTGCCTTTGCATTAACTCTATAACTGGTCTTCCTAAATGTTATGCTTTCGTTGGAAAGACATCAGAGCTAGACTCTAATGATGCTGAGGTCTCCATTTGTGTTGATTAATTGTATAGATCCATTTGGCAACAAAGTTTGGCATTGTTAGAAGGAGTTTTGATATTAAAAACATTACAAATGTTCCAGTCAGTGGAAATCCTGAATACGCCCGTGCATGTTGTGAGGCTAGCGCTAAGCGTCTCGATGTGGAATACATTGATCTCTACTGTCAACACAGGATTGACACTTCAACACCCATCGAGGATACTGTAAGAACTATGTTTCCCCCCCCTCATCTGGGGACACTTTAATTTCATCATCTATATATAGCTTCTTATGTTTAAACTATCAGGAAGGATGCAGAAACAATGTATATGATCGAGCATTTTGAACTTATTAGGCAACAATGTATTTCCCCCCCCGGCTTTGGCAGATAGGAGAGCTAAAGAAGTTAGTGGACGAAGGGAAAATCCAAGTATATTGGGTTGTCTGAAGCTAGCGCAGACACAATAAGAAGGGCACATGCAGTTCATCCTGTTACTGCAGTTCAAGTGGAATGGTCTCTGCGGTCTCGTGACATTGAGGAAGAAATAGGTAGCGACTGTTACACTGACATTATGTTTAATATTTGTGTGACATTTGGTGTTCGAACTGTGCAGAGTACTTGGAATTGCAGTAGTTGCATATGGTCCCCTTGCTTTCGGACTTTTTGCTGGCAGGGCAGTTGTGGAAAGTTTACCTTCAGATACTGTACTTGTATGAAACTATACTTACATTTACTTGTTTGCATTTGGTCCTGTCAGCCTTGGGGTTTCTAAAGAGTCAATCCTGAAAAAGAAAGTTTTATGCTTGGAGCACAAACATCTTGCTTGTTCTTCATCTGAATGGAGATTTATGCTAGTTGCTAACTCATGACTTAACTTGTCGTACTGAAGACACTGTTTCCTAGGTTCAATGGTGAGATCTCGACAAGAACAAGGTGTTTTCCAGTCTAATCGAAAAGTTGGCTTGTAAATAGTGGTCGGTGCTAAACTAGAAATGTGTTTGACGCACACGTAGTCTTATCGCAAAGAGAACATCAAAGACCTTTCAAATTCTATCATAGAAGGAGGCGTTCAACATGAAATGATTAATCTAGCCCTTAATAATTTATAAGAAATAATTATGTCATAATAAAAAAATCATTTTATCTCTAAAAGCTAGTTCAAAGGTTTTATAGCTTAAAAGATAATTTTGTTATTACACTGCTGTTAGAATGGATGGGTAGTGTTTTGTGTCTTGCTCGACAGAAAATTCCCTTCTAGCTTTAGGTTCTTGTTAAAGATTCAATGTTTTCTTGGTGCTCATCCCTGTTTTCAACACTTGCTTTGTATTGTCTGTTCTCTACATGTAAACCTCAACTATGTGGGGCCTCTGTTATGAAATCTCATCCTCATCCTTTATCAGAAAAAAGTGCTTAACACAGCTCTTCACAGCATCAACCTAGCGACGATGAATACATACATATATAAAGGAATGTATGTTCCAATGGAAGCTGCATTATGTCATGGCCATGATATAAGTGACATATTCAAACATGAACTATCAGGATACGTTATGTTTATTTACCCCATTCCCCTGTTTGTTTGAGTTTTAAATTTTGATCTCTTGATGTATAATTATTCTAAATCACTCTAATTTTATTTTATTTTATAAAATCAAGCATCAACCGAGTATCAAATATTTCACTTAATATTGCAAGATTCTCATATTAAGACACTCGAAACAAATTAACAAGTCAAATTCTAAATAAATTCAATAAAAAAGGATTAAATTAAAAAAAAAGGTAAAGGGCTGAAATTAAAAGAGAGACATGAACTTCACCTTAGCGTGCAAATCAATCTGTAATGTTGACAATAATACAGGACTGGATGTTTGTTTAAGCTTCAAGTTTGGTCCATAAAGCTCTAATTATTTTGAATAAATCAAGTTAAATTTTGTTTTGCTAAACTTGAGTGACGGAATATTTCCTTGACACTTCGAGATCACCGTACACATGGATAAAAAAAACCTCCAAGAATAATAGCAAATCATAGCAATTTCTAAAAACCAAATAAGAAGATAAAAGAAAAATGAGGTATCAATGTGTAAAAAAAAAATCTTAGGGGGACAAAGAAACTCTTTTCCGAATGAACAATGCTTCTCCGTAAAAGACTAGCCCCTTGGGGTTATATATATATATGTTGCTATCTATCTGACATATGATCATGCGTCAATTGCAATATCATGATGAAACTAGCATTTAAAAAAAAAAAAGTAAACAACGTTAGACACTGGCATGCCATGTCCCTACATGAACAGTCAGTGAAAGCTCTCGAGAGGATAAAAACAACACGCAACGCCCCGTCTGATTCACCGGTCTCTCTGCCTCAATTTGATAGCAACAAGAAAAAAGATGGCCGAGGAGCAGAGAGTTACAATTCCAAGAGTGAAACTGGGTAGCCAAGGATTGGAGGTAAAAAAACCCATTTCACCTCTCTCCCTCTGCTTTTTCTCTATAATTGAGTCTGTTATCTTTATGATTTACCATATGGCAATCTGCATACATATGATGTTTTTAATTCTTGTATAGATATTTACATCAGATTAAATAATAGGTATGGTATAGTTTGAGCTGATGAACAGTAATCATGATTAAGCCTATGGGCACCAGTCAACTGTATGGGAACTGGGAAGCAGTTTCTGATTGAAAAAAAAAAAATTATACTCTTTTATGTTCACCATTCTATCCTCAAATCGTGTATAAGTTTGGAATATTTGTTCGAAAAAATCCTGGGTTTAATAGCGAGGCACAATAGAGAGCTGATCGAGACGGGTATAATCTAGATTAAAAGATTCTAAGAGTAAAATTTTGAGACAAATATTAGTTTCTGCTAGGAAAACCTATAGTTGGAAGATAAATTTATATTATACATACAACTAAAGTATTTAGTTTTTTTATACAGCTTCAATGTTCATGCAAACAGTGAAGCTCCTCAATTTTTTTTAATTGAATCTTTGTATGAACTAATTAGATTTGAAAGTATGATATATACATCAAATTAAAAGAAAGAGAACTGAAATGTAAAACATGAAGAAAAAAATATATTTAATCTTAAATTCTTGATAATTTTTATTTTGGTTCAAAAGTTTATTTTGTTTATTTTTCAATCTCAAACTTTGAGAGAGGAGAGAGAGAGTTACCTAAAAAGAGAGAAATTATTTTCAATTTGGCAACTTTCTAATGATGAAACTTGCATTTTTTGGTGTTAATGATTTTCATCTGACGAAAGAAGTTTAATAATAATGGTTTTTTCGTAAAATGTCCTTGAAAAAAGAGATCAGATTCTTTTAGTTGATTTTGGTTTTTTATGTGTTTTGAAATTGATAAGTGGTTTTAGGAAGGTTTTTATGGTATTTTAGAGGTGTTTTTAGGTGAAAATAGCTTTCAAGATGAATTTTCAGCAACGGAAAAAAATTGATTTCGGTTCGGTTAATTGAAAGAAAAAACTGGAAAAAACTGATTCTATTTTTTAGGTTTTTTTTGAGCTTTTTTGTAACTATAGCCTTCCACTTTTGTGCTTGAGGAATATAATTCCAGACATTAGATGCCATGCTCTCCTCACAGGGAAATGCAAACGGAACCCTTTCTCGTTACATGTTGACATGCCCTGCCTTGCTATGTATTAGATTCAGGTAGTGTTAATAAGGCAGATCCAATTGCACAGCTGCGCATATTGACTCTGTGCTCATAGGAAAACACAAAACTTTACAGAGAGCAAGCAACAAGTGTAACATGCAGAGATCAAACCAAGAAAGAAAAGGCTTGCCAGATAGCAGTAGATCCAAAGCAAGATAATAACAGTATTAATGGCAAAAGAAACCCAGAAAAGAAAAATCATGGCTTGAAAGAAAGAAACTAACAGAGAAGAAAAATCATGGCAAAGAGAAACAAATCTAAACTCTAAAGCAGTAGATCTAAAGCAATAACAGTATTTATACCCCCTGCTATTGTGTATTAATTCTTGCATGATTTTAGGTCTCGAAGTTGGGGTTTGGATGCACAGGGCTTAGTGGAATGTACAAGCCCCCACCCCCTGAGGAGGTTAGCATTTCAATCATCAAGTATGCTTTTAATAAGGGGATCACGTTTTTTGATACATCAGATGCCTATGGACCTCACACAAATGAAATCCTGATTGGGAAGGTATGTCTCAGAATATTCTTTGAAAGAATTGAGTGTTGGACAGTAATTCAGTAATATATATATATATATATGGTGTCTAGTTTTTTATAATAATAATGAAAAGGTGCAAGCAAAAATCCCATCAAAGGAGGAGGGTTACTCATAAAACACTATTTTTATTATAATAGTGTTCTGTTCTATATTTTTTTTAATTTATAATTTTATCTTGGCTATTAGATTTATTGAGGATTAAAGTTTAATATTTTTTTAATTTATTTTTTTATGAGGTTATCTTAATCTTTTGACTGAAATTATAAGTTTGACAGGTTTACTTTTCTGTTTTTTTTTTTTATTTCATCATTCAAATGATAGAAACACAAAACAGAAATATGTTGCTGAATAATGCAATTAAATACACAAAGAGCATGTTAAATATGCTCATTGAAAGCTTAGCCAGTAAGCTTTTGCTTCAAGTGGCATGTGTGTCACCCTTCCTTGTAAGAGGTCTTGGATTGGAGCCTCTTATGAACCCAAATTGAAGAGGGATTTCTGATATACTGTCAGGTGTTGATTTTCTTTGTTTATCACCAAAACTTGCATGTTACAGGCATTGAAGCATTTGCCCAGAGAAAAGATCCAGTTGGCTACAAAATTTGGTTTCGTTACAAGTTCTGATTTTAAAAGTACTACAATCAATGGCAGTCCTGAATATGTTCGTGCAAGTTGTGACGCCAGCCTAAAGCGTCTTGGTGTGGATTACATTGATCTTTACTATCAACACCGAGTTGACACTTCAATACCAATAGAGGAAACTGTATGCTTCTTTTCTTTCCTTTGTTAAGGAACAGTTCAGATTAATGGCATAACTGATTTATTTTTAATCCAGTTCCTATTTGCATTGGCTGGCAGATGGGAGAACTTAAGAAGTTAGTGAAAGAAGGAAAAATTAAGTATATTGGATTGTCTGAAGCAAGTCCCGATACAATAAAGAGGGCACACGCAGTTCATCCCATTAGTGCAGTACAAATGGAATGGTCACTTTGGTCTCGTGACATTGAAGAAGAAATAATCCCACTTTGCAGGTATACATATCATTGGGATTTTCAGCAGAAGCTGATTATCTATGATCTATAATCCACTAATGTTTCTAAAATATAAACAAGTTCTTGTTGAGGTTTGCATGAACCAAGCTAGTATCATTTCCATCAATGCATTGTGAAATTTAAATTCTGTTCTCTCCTTTTGTTGTCTTTTTTATTTTTGTTAATCTAGCCGAATTCGCTACCATGCCTGACGGCATCTGGCTGTTTGAATTGTGCAGGGATCTTGGAATTGCAGTAGTTCCATATTGCCCTATTGGTCGGGGATTTTTCGGTGGCAGAGGAGTTGTGGAAAGTCTGCCTGCAGACGATAAGCTGGTATGAAGTTTCACACCCACGTACAAAAAGAAATTGTCTGTAATTGCTGCAATTCGGTGTTTTTTAATGCTGCCATTTGTGCAGAAAGCAAACGACTCCCGAAACTTGAACATCATCAGTAATCCAATTCATGCTCTCGTTGCTTATTTGACTCAGAATGCTTTGGTAACTTGTGGCCTACTTGCTGTTGTTTTAGAAATCACATCCAAGGTTCACGGATGAAAATATAGAGAAGAACAAGGTGTTTTATTTTCGAATAGAAAAACTGGCTGCAAAGCGTGGCTGTACTCCCGCTCAGCTTGCCCTTGCTTGGGTTCTCAATCAAGGGGATGATGTTGTACCTATCCCTGGTGAGTCAGTTTGTTTTTTTATTTATGGTGTTCAGTTCTGCAATTTAAGCTACAGATTTTTTGTAAGTGTATCGAATTTCACAGGATATGCATTGCTAATCTTTTCCTCAAATTTCCCTAGGTACCTCAAAGATCAAAAATCTAGATGACAATATTGGATCATTGCAAGTTAAGCTGACAAAAGATGATTTGAAGGAAATCTCTGATGCTGTTCCCGTCAAAGAAGTTGTTGGCCTTAGAAATAAGGATTTCCACCTCACATGGAAGTTTGCTAATACACCACCTAAAACTAGCCAAGTCTCCACTTGATATGTACATGAAAGCAAGGTTTGCTGCAAGATTTCATTTCAACCTAATAAATTCCATCTTGGACTAAATATCAAGGGTGAAAATGTAGCAAAACAATGTTTCATAGCTGCATTTTAGTTGTTCAAATAAACAATGTGGTTGCAAAAATCCTCTCTATGTTTTGTGCTTGTGGAATAGAACAACTTCTCCTGTCTCCAGAAGGAACCTCAATCGAATATTTCTTCACATTTTCAGCAACAGTCTGCAGGAACAAAAGTTCAATGCAGCAGGCTTGCATCGTATCCTGATCACAAATTCACTCCAGTTTCTAGATTATTGAGTTGTTTCTTTTCCCTTGACGAAAGCGAGAGCACGATACTTGTAGAAAATGACAGATTTTCCTATAAATGGAGTTGATCTAGCTATTTGTGATAATTGCATGGAATGATACTATGTCAGTCGCCACTAATGAGTCAAGCTTCATGGTGGTTTCCAAGGTGTTTAACCAAACACGCTTAGCCTTTACCCCCAGGGCATCTGATAAAAGTGCGACCCCTTACCCCCTTTCCATTCATCATCTTGTAGGCACTTTCAAATCTAACAGGGAGGTTTCTTATGACCTGGCATGGGAAGGAAACAAAATCATTTCTGAAGAGACCCGATTCCAATATGTGGTAGGTTGTGTCTGGCCAGTGAAAGAGTTCTGGATCAGGAATGGTTTGTAGATGGAAGTACATTTTTCAGAATACGAACAGAGCAATACATTTGTTATGCATCAGGTCCAAGTGAAAGTGATAAAAGAAAATGACGTTATCAATGACCCAGTATGATACTGCTGCCGGCATACTGACTTGACCAATGACACAACAGAAAATATGAAATGTAGTTCATCCCATCACTTCTGTACACATGGAATGGTTCCTGTGGACTCCACTGGTATTGAAGAAGAAGAAGAAGAAGAAGAAGAAAGAGTCCCACTTTGCAGGTTTCTCCACATTTCACCTGAAGTCCTTTTTCAGATGAGTTAAACATGTCTCCTGCGGATATACTATGAACATAATCGTATTTGTACTGCAGTACTTACTCTCTAAACCTAGTTTAGTGATTTCCCTCTTGAATGCAAATATACGTACTGCAGGGAGCTTGGTACTGTAGTAGTTGTGGAAATTTTACATGCAGATAGTTCTCTGCTATGGAACTCGATAATTTTGCAACCTCATGGGCTACTGCCTTGGTGTAATCTTCTGCATTTTATGGTTTTTTTTCTTGTCTCTTCTATGAGATTATTCAGTTAACCGATGAGCATTATATTAAAATATTTTTTTAATCATGTAATGATTTATTTTATATAGTTTTTTTTTTAATTTCATGCATATAATATAATAAACACCTAACAAAATAGCGGAGGGTGGACACGTTTTAGAAAACTAATTTTTAGTATTTACTTATAAGTAGTTTCGCAGTACTACCAGCAAGGCACCAGTGGTCTAGTGGTAGAATAGTACCCTGCCACGGTACAGACCCGGGTTCGATTCCCGGCTGGTGCAATTGTTTTTCCCCAAACTTTGGCTTGCTTTCCAGAGTCAAAACTTTTATTCGAAGTCCAGACCAAACCTACCACATTGTCATTTATTGTGTTTTGGTAGTTTCTACTTTGCAAGATTGCAGATTTTTGTGGATTTTATAGCATTTCTGTGATTAGAGAGTGTTTGAATTCATGGGACTTGTCCAATGGTTATGGAGGTGCATGGTGATGGTAGCATGGAAAACTCTGGGATGTATGGAGTGGCTTCTTTGGTTTGAGTTCTCAGTAAAGATGCAGACTTCATGTCCAGACAGCACAAATCATTGCTCTAATTAACTGGGTTTTGACTGTGAAGTAATTATCTTTTTTTATATTATCGAACAGTTTGAGTTGAATTTATAAGATTTATAAAGGCAAGTTGCTCAATGTATAATGTACCCGTTCAATTTGTTGAAGTGAAGTCCATTGTGATGTGCACCAAATTGAGTGTCTGGCATTTGTTGAGTAATCAGTAATTACACACTGATTATGTGAAGTGCAAATTTGAAGGGAAAATCATGGCTTCTGCATATAGGTAACAAAAGATTGATTAAAAATGAACTGGGAATTGTCATTCTACTTCAAAATTAGCATGAACTTCATCGAAATCCAAGATTCTGATCTTTTGTTTTCTTTATGTAAGAGTATTAAACACTCCATCTTGGTGTTCTTCCTGTTTATTTGTGGTTTTTCCAATTTGGTATGGTATGCTAAACAGGTCTCTAAGTTGGGTTTTGAATGCATGGGCTTAGCTGGAGTTTACAACTCTCCTCTCTCTGACGAGGATGGAATCTCAGTATTGAAGGATGATTTCAATAAGGGTATCACTTTTTTGATACAGCAGATGTATATTGAGCTACCAAATCATTCAGTTTAATTGGATAAGATTTGAACAAGTTGGTCGAAAGTATCCTGAATTGTGGTCCAAATATACTGAAAACAGTCTTTCTTCCGATAAATCTGTTTGTTTCAAAAATAAATTGTTAATTATGCCTTTATAGTTTGGGAAATCCTTCTGGTTGTTTGAATAAATAGTGTTGATTCCAATATAATTTTGAGAAATCCTTTCAAAGAATTTTAAACAACTAAAAAAAGCGATGGTTTTTTACTGTCAGAACAGCTCCCATTGTGAAGTCAGGTTGAAGAGGAACTCTGTACTTTGGTTTGCAAACACCGAGCCTGAGAAACTATTGGCAGTTTGGTTGGCCAATGGAAATATCATGGTGGCATGATAGCTTGGCTTTAAGAAATATGCTAAACAAACTGTAGCCACATGGCATTGAATGCAGAACAATCCCTCGAAGAAGTCTCTGCAGTTGGCAGTTCATCAGCCTGTTCTGCATTGTTTTCGTTTACAGCAGAAATTCCTATATACCGCAGTTAAGACATTGTTGTATTATTTTGATATTCCTCAGCGTTGACTTTTTCCAGGGACCACTCGGATCAAAAACCTAGATGAGAACATTGGCTCCTTGAATGTGAAACCTTCAGAAGAGGAACTAACAGGAATTTCTAATGTGAACCTTTTGAAGAGGTAGCGGGTGATTCAACCTATGTTAGCTTGTGTCTTTTGTCATGAAGTTTGCCAACACGCCTCCAAAAGATAGCAAGGTTTCAACTTAAAACATTTCCACTGTACTGGGATGCAAAACATCTATGGATAATTGAACAATAACTCCTGTATGATCACTGCATTTAAGGCTTATAGGACAAGGTTTCAACTGTAGGGTTTGGCATCTGCATCCCGTTAAGGGCTTAGCATAAAGATGATGCATGGAAAGCAAAAGACTCAGGTTATGCTATCCTTGCTCTACATAAGCTTACTATCTACCACTGATCAGCATTGTTGGTTGTAGACGCTGGATAGCTTGATCCTCGCATAATTGAGGCATCTCCTCCTCCGGCAAGGTCACAATCACTGTCCTTGCAAGGCCTTCTTCTACTGAAGGCAGCACCACAATCAGACCTTCACCCACCACATTGCCAAAATGACATGCCACATGAACCGGCTTTTCATCACTCTTAAAACTCGCCGACGACATCAGCGATTTATTCCCTATGATCATGTGCTCCATGCTAACACAAGTTAGCTCAGGACCATACATTCTAAAAGGTGGTGCATGCTTCCCTCCCTCTTCCTTCTGTGATTCAAGCCAATCTACAGCATACCAAACCTCCTCTGTCTCGACACCTGACACATGGCGATGCACCAACTCAACCACATGTCCTAACTTACCGTAGTCCATTTCTTCCTCATTTAGTGTTAGCATTGAGAAATGCAATGCATTTCCAAAGTAACCAAGAGGGATTGGTGGCTGCACGAGCCTTCTAAAGTCTAAACAAACTGAGAGGGAACATTTGTTGTCATGTTTTGGAGCCTTTAGAAGCACAAGACGTGTCCAGAAGAGTGCAGCTAGCAAATCAAATGGGGTGGCTTGAGGACATTGATCATGCACTTCATTAAGGCATTTATTGATCGCTGAATTAGAGAACCTGAACGTAGCGGTGACCATTTTCACCGAGGGAGTTCGTGCATTGGCCTTATTTGCATAGTAATTGGTTGATTTACCGCTAGTATCAGGAACTTGTTGGTGATGGAGCGGGGTTGAGTTGAACAGGGGTGGGTGCTCAATCGGCTCCTGGCGGTGACTCTCAATCCAGGATTTGAAGAGCAGAGTTACTGAAGTTGGGTCTGCATTCATGTGTGTACAACTTAGTCCAAAGGCTACACCTCCTCCTTCAAATTCATTTACCTGGATAACCAAAAGTCAAAAGTTGTGGTGTCAACAAACACAAATGCCTTAGAAAACTAACAATGAGATCCTGATTTTCAATCCTCTCCTGAATCAGAGTTTAAGAACATAATTTTTCAAGAAGCTAAACATTCTCCCCTTGAAAAAGAAAAGGTAAACTTCGGTTATCAAAGTTAGAAAGCCAAACATGAAAATGTGATAAATTCCAACTAGCTGGCTCCAGGTTCAGTACCAAAGACAAGAAGGTAGGCTGTCCAACCACCAAGCTGTATGAGAGATATGTTTCAGTCTGAGAGTTAATTTTCATTGAGTGGACAAACTATCATTAATGGAATGAAGGGCCGATTGTCATTATGTTTAGCCCTACCTAACCTGAAAGACTACCAGCCACACACTTGAAATAGAAATCAATGAAACTTTCCTGTCTGTACCATATGCTTCGAGCAATGACCACAAGAACCATGCGATGAGCTTGTTTCTCTTCTGTCAAAATCTATTTGCCCATTTGGCATCGAATACTTTTCTACCCACATCAATTTTGTGTTAGAAATAAGTAAGGGACAAGGTAGGAAGGAACTCTTATATTATTTACTCTTAAACGAGAGGAAGTTCATGTAGACTTGGACTTAGAATGCAATACTTGAACACATATATTTATACTAGTCTAGAATAAATCAAGATTTAAAAGAATAAACACATCTTTAATAGTTGTATGCACCTAGAAGAACTAAAAGAACACTTTGACTTCAAAATTAATTCCGACACCCCCTCTTAATTTTAAAAGTCTAGGAACTCTTGAAATTTGGATTTTGATGGAGAATAGTGCTGTTGCACCTTTCTCATTTCTTGTTTATGATGAAAAATTCAAATATCACTTTCATTACTTTTTTTTACCGTCACATTGTTGTCATAATTTTATGGAACTTACATCTTCCTGTTGAAAAGATCTCTCATGCATCTGTCTTAGCCTCTCCTTTCATCATGGGTACGTAATGACATCTTATTGTCATATCTTCAATCTTTCTTTAGTTAGCAATTGTATTTGCTTAAACATGGCTCATGTAAGCCAGTTTTCTTTATTTCTCTAGCCAATCATCTCTTTTTCAAGATTTCGCTTTTTAAGTGGTTATTCTATTTTAGCTCACTCTTTACCAGGATGATATCTTCTTCTTATCATGGCTCCTTGGCCATTCTCCATCTTCTTCTATAGGAAAAGCTCTCTCTTTTCTTATTCATGTGTGGTATCTCTAGGATCACATCTCATCTCTTGTACAAGAAATTGCCAGCTTGCACTGAGCCTGTTTTTTAGACTTCCTCTGTGTTTCTCGATGCAAGGTTTCAGTTCACTTGTTAGGTTATATCACCTTGCCCCTCTATTTTTTATTTTATTTTTCCAATATCACTCATCCATCCACTCTATTTTGCTCCATTTTTTCTCTTTAGATATCTCTTGTTTATCCACTCTATTTTACGGAGAAGG
>Ga0307517_10011118_pt1 | contig 12500 bp, 3 predicted proteins | sample 23_EM_MG_FD_194515 | JGI IMG/M metagenome (GOLD analysis project Ga0307517, IMG submission 194515) | Populus trichocarpa ectomycorrhiza microbial communities from riparian zone in the Pacific Northwest, United States - 23_EM | ecosystem: Host-associated > Plants > Roots > Unclassified | place...
AAAAAAATTTATTTTACAGGTTGAATTTTATAATTTACATCATTTTATTTTTCATGAGATTACTTTATTTTTATAACTTGGATTGTAGATTTGAAAGTTTAACTCGAGTTGACTTATTTTATTTTTTTAGGTTTTTTTTAATTGAATTTTTTTAAATTTTATCTTTTACCATCGTGTTGATTGAGAATTAAACTTTATAATTTATTTTAGTTTTTTTTCTTGGATTTATATTGATCTCATGACTTGGATCGCGAGCTCGGTATGTTAATCCATATTGATCCAACATGTTGTCATTTTAATATTTTAAAAATTTTAATCTTGAGCAAAATTAAAAAAATTATGATACTTGGTGAGTAATTAGTGACACACAATTAGTTACTTTTTAAGATCACTTCAAAGAAATAAGATAAAGAAAAATTCTAAGTTGAGATATTTTTATCATTCTTTATAAGTCATAATTTTTTTTTGTGTTTTTTTTTTCTTCAAGAGCTCAAAAAATAATTAATAAAAAGTCACTAATTACATCCCTAGCATCACAAAATTTTCCAGCAAAATCAAGTCATATTTTTTTCTTTTTTACCTGCCAAACAAAGTCTAAGGAACTCCCCGTATATACGATGTACGGGGCCAACATTCCATTACAGCAGGACCCACTCAAACATGGTCATGTGAGAAAGGATCCGCTACAAACCGTCTGTTTTTATTACATAACGCCCTTTGACGGTCCAGATTCAATATCATCACGTGAGGCCACACTGCCGACTCGCATTTGGTGGCGGCTCATGAAAGGGAAACAACGGGGTTTTTCCGCTGTGTTTTAGGGAGCAATGAAAGCCCATAGAAACTTCATGTTCCTACGAATTTGCCACTATACTGTTTGAGAGGCTGCCTTATCATTGCGGGACCCAAGATCGCAAACCAGCACCATGCGGTGGAGCCCAGGGCTCGATTCAACGGTGAGTTTTGGTGCTATGAGGTCATGCCAGTCAAGTCATTGTGTGGCTATCTTTTCAGATTTTTACGGGTCCCATTTGGGGTGCTGCTTTCGTCGCCAAGTGGTGCAAGTGGATGAATGTAGGGGTAAAATAGACAATATACATGAGTAACGATGCACCTAGAGTGTTATTTTATTTATTTTTTATTTTTTCGTGCTCTCTTAATTGTTATCCCATTTTTGGCTTTTATGCGCTGTGTGCGTCGCTCTCGTTGAAATATTGTAGCCTTGTGATTGGGGAGATTCTAAACAAATAAGAAGTTGAGATGTGGCAGCTATTGCTTGTAAGCGGAGATGCATCGCCTATGAACCATGCAGCGACAAAAGCTCCCATACTTGCCGATTTTATCGAATATTTTTCTTTTTTTTATTTTCTGGTAATTTAGCTCAGGAGATTCGATTGTCTTTAAAGTATTGTTATTAATCTTGGCTTAGAATTCGATTCAAAACTTAGCTAACCTATCTCGTGATTCAAATCAGGTTTTTTTTTCTAAATAATATCATTTTATTTAAAATAAAACTTAGATGGTAAATTGACTTTGTTTGATTAGGTGGAATCAATAAATAATATTATATAAACAAAATTAATAATACTGCATCAAACTCATTAATTTTTTTTAAAATAATATTATTTTATTTTTTAATTAACTTATTTAATATATAACTCGAGTCTTGTTCTAATTCAACACCAATCAATAACGTTAAGGTAAAATTATTATATTTCTATATTCATTAAAGCCTATCCTCTTTTGTGAGGAGAGGTTATATATATATATATATATATATATAAGTTTTATAAGAGATTATTTGACAGTGTGGTTGCGGTTGCTTTTCAAATAACTTTTCGTACCGAAATACATGTATTTTTTTATTTTTTAAAAATTATTTTTAATATCAGCACATTAAAACGATTTAAAACATAAAAATTATATTAAATTTTAGCAAATTTTTTTTTTGAATTTTCCCAAACGTATTCTAAGTCATTAAAAAAAAACTTGTTTGATATCAGTCTATATCAATTCCACATCGATGCATGGAAAATTCTTGTTTCAAATGATTTTGTGAGTTGAAATAAAAATTATATTCATTTTATAATACAAATTATCTAGAAAAAATAAGATTAAAGCTAAAACAATAATGTGATAGATGAAAAAATAAAAAGCAAAAAATTAAAAATCATTAACATTAAAAATCTTCTTGATGAAGTTGAGGTATGCTGCTCACACCCTAGTTTAACCCAGAATGACTTGATGCTGATCACCTAAGCTAATACCTGACATGGTATATAAAAAGGAGGACATTGGAAGGAGTGCTTCCGGGTGATATTAGTCCACTGCATGTGAAGAAAATAATTATGTATAATTAATGATGGGAGAAGAATTTTCAATTTATAGGAAAAGGAAGTTGAGAATTGTACAAATACTTCTCCACCTATTTTTATTTTTATTATTTTTAAATTATATTTTTAGTATTAATTCTTCATTGTTTTGATTTGTCGAGGTTAAAAACAAAAACAATTAATGAAAATATTATTTTATTGACGAAAATAATAGCATATGAATGGAGACAGAGGGAGTACTCCTATAAATGGAGTTCGGCAATTTGCATTCTCTTCGAATTTATTTTTTTAATAATTAAAAAAATATTATTTTTATATATTTTTATGTATCAGCACCATCCTCCTCCTCCTCCTTCTTCTCCAATGAGAAATACATCTTGAAATCGAGGAGGAGCCCATGAAGCTACTTCGATCAATCTCTGCGGAGAAAAACAGAAAAAACAAATCCAGGCCAGGTAAAAGGGGATGGCACAATCAATTGGGACATCCGGCAACAATATCCAAAAATATTGCTAAATGAAGAAAGATAAACTTGCAGCATTTGTATCCATGGAAATCTAGTGGTTCCACTGTGGATCGTGAGAGATATATAGATATGAAAATTCCTGGTAAACTGTGTGAAGGAGATTCGTTGTGATTTGCCAGTAAAAGCCAAGACCTCAAGAAGCATTTTCATGCTAACAATAATACAAACGATCACAACTTCATCAAATCAGGTCGCCCCTGGTTTCCATCATGGAAAGATGAATCTGTCTGGTGCTCTCTCGTCTTGCCAATAGAATACGAGCAGCACTGACCTTCTCAACTTTTCATGTCTCTTCGTGTTGTCCTTGCTCCGTCCATTATTACCCAAAATATCTACAACTTGGATAAAACTAGGATTTCTTATTTTTTTTCTTAAAATTACAGCACTAAACTAGCCCTACCCTATAAAAAGGGGTAGGTAGAGAAAACTATTATAAAGAGGGAGGTTGAAGAAACCATGATATTTTCTTAAAAGTCAATAATTCAATTATCTGGTTAAAAAATCAACACACCACCTGTCTTGACAAAAAAAAAAAAAACCCTAAAGCTAAGTAGAAAGAATAATTAAAATATAAAATTAACTATAACATCAAAAACAACATCTTCATATCTCTATTATACTGTTGTTTTTTAGAGTATTTTTTACTTGAAAATACATCAAAATAATATATTTTTTTAAAAAAATTATTTTTAACCTCAGCACATCAAAAATGATTTGAAAATACCAAAAAAATATTAACTTGAAGCAAAGAAACAAATAAAAAAATTTCAAATTTTTTCAAAAGCGCTTTTGAAACGTAAAAATAAACAGGCCACAAATAGTTTGGTTTAATTAGCTTTTTCATATTGAGGTTCTCACAATATCCAAAAAAATATCTTATTATTTGTTTAATTTGATAAAACTAAATTTAATTTTATTGTTAAAAACAATACAGAATTATTTTATCACTTTGCCTTCATGAAAAACTATACTTTACATCATCAACTCAATAACTTTATAAAACCTTACATGCTCAAGCTTTGGTGAAAAAACAGAAGGAATTATTTACATGTTTGCCATTATATTTATAACTAAATAGCCCCTATAATATTAATAGTATAACCTTATTCATTGAACTAAAAAAACCCTATCCAACCTCTATTATGGGTTTGATAGGTTGACTAAGATTGATTCTATTTATTTTTTTTGTTTTATTTTTAATTGAATATTTTTTAACCAAGCTTCATAATTTTTCTTTTGATTTACTTTTTATGGGGTTATTCACATGTCATGACTCGAATTACGAGTTTGACAAGATGACCCAAATTGACTCGGTTCATTTTTGAGTCATTTTTTAATTTAATATACATATTTTTTCAATTTCACCCTTAAATAACCTAGTATAATTTTTTTATTTTTTTAGTTTTATCCTTTAATATTATATTTTTTTGGGAATTGAGTTTCATATGTTTTTTCTTCAAATTTTTTTTATGTAGAGTTATTCTGATCTCGTGGATTTATCTTTCTTTTCTCGATTTCAACTTTCAACATTGAATATGTCGTAAATGGAGTTTCATGATTTTTTTTTTATTTTCTTCATTAAGTTGTCCCACTCTTATGACTCACATAACATGTTTAGTAAGTTAGCTTGAATCGACTTGAGTTTTTTTTATCATTTTTTTAATTGATTTTTTTTTCGATTTCATCATTCAACATTGGATGTATTGGAAATCAGACTTCATAATTTTTTTGATTTGCTTTCTATAGTGTTATCCCTATCTCATTACCTAGATCGGCTTAATAATTTAACATGAGTTGACTCATGTATTTTCTTTGTTTTTATTTTTAATTTAATATATATGTTTTAATTTCTTCTTTTAATATTGGATTGATTGAGAATTGAATTTCATAATTTATTTTGATTTGTTTTTTATAGGGTTATCATAGTTTCTTGATCCGAGTTAAAGATTTGACAAGTTAACCCGGGTCATTCTAATATATCATCTCAATGTTTAAAAAAACATCATCCAATATATTACCATATTAATATTAAAAAAATATCATTCAATATATATCATATTTTGATTTCATAATTATTTTTTTATTAGAAAATACATTAACAATGCTTAAGTATATATATATATTTTTTAAAAAATTTCACTTTCAGTGGTACCAATAATCTAGTTCACTACTAAGTTATGAATTAAATAGTGCATTTCCAATTTATAAGTTATCAAAAACCCGAACCACGACTAACCCAACCCAACCCAACCCAATCAAATCAAACCAAACGAACCCAACCCAACCTCCCTCTCAGAGCTCCATCCATCTTTAAAAAAAATCCCCAAAAAACACTCCGCACGATCCGGCGGTTCCATTTCCCGGTAAGATTCGATTCTCGCCTGAATATGTGTATTTACTCCCATCAGTAGCATTCATTCCTATCTTAATTTTATTCTTATTATAGAAAATTCATTCCTCTCACTGTAACCAAACACAGAAATTGATCCATGCTGTTTTGAATATTCGATAATTGAGAGCGAAAGAAAAGAAAGAATGAGCTGATCGTAATTATAATTTATAATGATGAAGAAAGTAACGAGAAAGGTAGGAAAATATGAAGTTGGCCGTACAATTGGTGAAGGAACCTTCGCCAAGGTCAAATTTGCTCAAAATAGAGAAACAGGAGAGAGTGTCGCCATGAAGATTCTTTCTAAATCCGCCATTCTTAAGCACAGAATGGTTGATCAGGTTACTAATTACTCCTTAATCTCTCCTTTTCTCAATTTTGTTTTTTAGGCTAGCAGGAGGAGGTAAATAAGGTTAAATTTTTGAGCTTGCAGATAAAAAGAGAGATATCGATCATGAAGCTTGTCAGACATCCTTACATAGTTATGCTGCATGAGGTAATTATTTTGTTAATTTTTTTTTAAATTTTTGTTAGGTATTATTGCTTAATTATTTTGATTGATTGATTGGATTCTAGGTTTTGGCGAGCCGGACGAAGATATATATAATTCTAGAGTTTGTTACTGGAGGAGAATTATTTGATAAAATTGTAAGTTTTTTTTTAGATTCTTGAGCAGGAAATGATTGCTGTTTTTTTTCGTTTTAACGGATAATTAGCTAATAAGTGAAGGGATTTTGTTGTTGTTGTTGTTGTTTAATGTGGATGGATTGGATTGGATTGGATGATAGGTTCATCAAAGAAGACTTGAGGAGAACGAGTCGAGACGGTATTTTCAGCAGCTTATTGATGCAGTTGCTCATTGTCATTGCAAGGGGGTGTACCACAGAGACCTGAAGGTGGATATATCGGGCAGTTTAGTTGCTTTTTTGAGTTCTTTGTTTTGTGATTGGGCCTGCTGTGATCGACTTTTTTTTTTTTTTTAATGTGTAGCCTGAAAATCTTCTTCTTGATGCATTTGGAAATTTGAAGGTTTCTGACTTTGGATTGAGTGCGTTGCCGCAGAAAGTAAGCGTATGGCTATCTTACTTTCAATAAAACATACACACATGTGGGCACGCACACACAAATTTCATCTCTGTCTCACTGTGTTTGTCTGTGATTGTTTCTACTTGCATGCAGGGGGTTGGACTTCTTCATACGACATGTGGAACCCCGAATTATGTTGCACCTGAGGTATATTCTCAAGTGGAAAAGAGGAAATATATGATTTGGTCCCTTGTGCCTTTGCCAACGTCTTCTATTCTATTACAATAATTTTTCCATCTATGCCAATATTTGACACCCTGGACTGTTGTATGGTTTTTATTCCTGAGATGCATCCCTTTCATAGAATATTTCTCTGTTTTTGTTCTTTTGTTCCCTGTTATGGAGAAAGAGTTGCTGTATTCATACGTAAGTACAATGCTGTATTGAGCTGAGGATAATATTGATGGTGGAAAACTGAACATCACCATGTTTGAGTTGATTGGCTACTGATCTTTTGAACCTCATTTATTCTCCGTGGAACTTTTTCCTCCCATCTGCTATATACGAACTTTTCTGCATGGCTCATCTGCAGCTTCACTGTTTCTTATAGAAAGTCATTTGCATTTTCATAATTTTCATGTAGTTGAAACATAAATGCAACTTTTTCCATTTTTTTCCTGGTGCACTATTGCTCCTCTGTTTTCTTAACACAATTTCTTACAGTAAACGACTGCTTATCAGGTGCTTGGTCACCAAGGTTATGATGGGGCTGCTGCTGATGTGTGGTCATGTGGAGTCATCCTCTTTGTTCTAATGGCTGGATATCTTCCATTTGAGGAGACAGACCTTCCAACCTTGTACCGAAAGGTTAGCTATCTTTTCTCGGGAGGAATTGAACAAGTGAACAAAGTGCTTTGTATTTGTCAATTAGTTATTCTTTTAAAACTCCCTTTTGTGCAATCATTCACTAACTTATTATCAAGTTCTGCAAGGACACTTCTATTCATTACAAAGTGTTCAAAATTTGCAGATTGAAAGCTTTTCAAGCTGCCACACTTGTTCTTTTTCTTCACTTGCAGTTCTGTTTGCGCAAGTTTTTATCAAGAGCACCTTTTTTGGAGGTTTTAGTTCCAAACGTGCACTGATACCCTTGCATTTCTCCTAACCTTGCATGGGAATGGTGAAAAAGCCCATGTTCACCTTGTTCCATTCCTGAAAGCATAATCTTGCTTGTTGTGCCAAGTTTGAATTCTTTATGTAGTTATAATTTCCCAAGCATAATGTGGCAATTCCTAACTGTGTTTTCTGGTTGATGCATAGATAAATGCTGCGGAATATTCGTGTCCATTTTGGTTTTCCCCTGGGGCGAAAGCATTGATAGATAAGATACTCAATCCCAATCCTAAAACTGTGAGTGTTTTACTTCCTTCTATCCACCTTGTAATTGATCTGGGACATTGCACTGGAACTTAAATGCCTACTTGCAAAACTGTTGTGATCTGAATCACATGATGTCTGAAACTTATTATTAGCCAGGACTTCAATATCAGTTAAGAACACCTCATATCCATGAAATTGTATTCATCTGAAAAAAATCGGTTCCCTGTTGCTGCAGCGTATAGGGATTGAGGGAATTAAAAAACATCCATGGTTTCAGAAAAACTATGAGCCTGTTGGACATAGGGAAGATGAGGAAGTGAATTTGGATGATGTTCATGCTGTTTTTGATGACATTGAGGTTGGTATCATCACTTTCAAAATACTAATGCAAGCTTATCAAATTCTGCAGTTGAGTGTATGCTAACATTACAAATGCATTGTAACATGCATCTAATGCAAGCCTACCAAATTCTGAAGTTGAGTGTATGCTAACATTACAAATGCATTGTAACGTGCATCATCTGATACCCCTTTTTTTCAGTGGGTTCTTTTCTTTATGGTACCATAATGTTCTATGATGGCCTTCAGACATATTTTTTTTTCTGCCTTTTAAGCTCTTTACTTCTCTTTCTACTTGGTAATTCTTGGGAATACAGGATCAATATGTAGCAGAGCAATTGGAGAACAGTGAAGATGGTCCTCTGGTAATGAATGCATTTGAGATGATTACCCTGTCTCAAGGGTTGAATCTATCAGCGTTGTTCGACAGACGTCAGGTAGTTTCAGTGTTGTGCTGCAATTTATGGACAAAAATAGTATCTAGCCTGTTCTAGTGCATAGTTCCGGATTTGAATTTTGTTCAAGGCTAAGTTAATTTGATAAAAGAAAAGCAAACATTAAGATAGTGGAGACACGATCAAGTGTCACGTGTCCTACTTCCTGAACTCTCCATCTGTGAAAATGTTATCTGTGATATCCAGCACCACCATTGCCATTGTAATGGTGAAATATATTAATCTTCTTGTATTGTTTTGCGCCTTGCTTAATTTCTATGTAGTTGCTGCGGTTATTAGATCCTTTCCTTTGGTTCAAGCACTTTCTGATAACATCTCAAAGTGCCTTTATGTGTCTAGGCTGATGGTGCACTTTTTATCTGACAGGATTATATAAAACGACAAACTCGTTTTGTATCACGCAAACCTGCAAAAGATATAATTTCAGCAATTGAAGCAGTTGCAGAATCAATGAATCTCAAGGTCCATACACGAAATTACAAGGTAAAACTTGATTTGTTATATTTGTATGAAGTCCCTATTTAAAATCATCAGTGACGTTCTTGGTCCTCTGTGCTTTTATTCTGCCACAAATTGTGTTCTGCATGTGTCCCAGTTTGGTAGTAACCACCAATAAGTTGCCTGTGTGTCTCAAGTAGCTCAATTCTTCTCAAAACTGCATGGTTTAGTTGAGCAATTTCTATGGATATTACCTGGAAACATTTTTTTTCCCCTTTATCTGAAAATGGGATGTTGTAATGATAAGAGAAGAATTGGAAGTGTTGCTCATAAAGAGAAAATACAAACCAGGAAGTAACAAAGCTAATTACACAGGCAAGCTCATGCCGCTACAAAAAAATAGTTGCCAGAAAATTCAGCCACTGAGCTGATCTGGCAACAGCTTAGCGGTTAATTATTGGTTCATTGGGTTCTGATGTGTTGGATAGCAATATGATTTAATGATCTTTCTTCATTTCATTTCTATTGACATTGGAAAAAAAAATAAAAATTCTTACAGACAAGACTTGAAGGAGTATCTGAAAACAAGGCTGGACAATTTGCAGTTGTTCTGGAGGTAACTTCCTAGGTTTCATTTCATATCTCTCTTTCTCCAAATTCTATAATCTGAAAAAACTAGGTGCCAGTGGTTTCAGAATAAGAACTATACTAAAATTAGTTGTCATTCATGCTTAGGTTTATGAAGTTGCTCCATCACTTTTCATGGTAGATGCTCGGAAGGCTTCTGGGGAAACTCTTGAATATCACAAGGTGAATTCATTTAAATCCTTAAATTTTTGTCCCGTCATCTAGAAATCAATCAATCACTCTCTTTTCTTTGTTTTTAAGATTATGATAATGTTTTCTAACTCTCCATATGCATAATACTACCCATCTAACCATGGGAAAAGATGGGGTGAAGGGTGAGCTTGATGCCTGCAAACGCATGTGCTATACCCCTATCAGCAGAAGTTTGTAGAGTAACCTACTGGAATTAAATGTGCAGAATCCAAGGCAACTTAAATAAAATATCATTTTAGCAAAATATAGGCTGGTTAGTTCTGAAAAGGGGAAAATGCAGGCTTGTTATGTGTTTTTCATTTTTCATTTGTTATTCTATGATCATGTTTGCTATGTCTTATCTCATGGCCTCAGCACAGTATTTTTGGGCTTTCACTGTTAAAATGCACATTCACTGGACCTTGTATATGTGCATACGAAGTCATATACGGGCTATTTCACATCTGACAACGTATCACAGCCTGTTCTCCATGTTTGGATCATTTGAAGCTCTAATATTAACCTACAAATTGATTAATTTTCAACCCCATTTTCTTATGGTTTGCTAATAAATCTAAGAATCCCCTTTCGACATAAATAAACATCTTCTCCTTGTCTGCCTGCTCTAATGATATAATGGATAGCTCACGCATATTATAGAATTTTTCCTTCACCCAGGTATCTGCAGTGAGACAGCTAGCATGAATTTACGAGTGTTTGCTATCTTGATAAAAGTTTAAAGGCCCTTTAATTTGTCGACCTTGGTAGATCAATTTGCTATTGTTGCTATTATTATTATATATATATATATATATATATATATATATTTTCAGATTTTGTAATAGCATCGAAGGCTATCACTTCATTTATCCTTCAATACTGGCAAAACCTATACCATTTACTTTTCTTTGCAGTTCTACAAGAATTTCTGCACTAAGCTAGAAAATATCATCTGGAAACCACCAGAGGGTGCAAAACTTCCTGCCTGCTTCGAACAATGACTTGCTGATCCAGTCTTTTGGGTGTGAAGCAAATCAGTGAGAAGAAAGGGCAAAAAGGAAGATAATCCTGCCGACAGAACTGCCAGAAATACGCACTGATGGCATGCCAGTGTACTTGTTCCTGGTTCATATATTATAATAATGTTTGTAAATTACAAATGACTTGTCTGATGTGAAATCTATTGTATTTTAGAACTTGAAGGCTGAGATGACGCACTATTTGTAACCCTTGCTTGTCCCCCTGCCATGTCCTAGAGAGAGAGAGGCCTGTGTACCAGCACCAGCCCCCTCTCAAAAGCAGAGTCTGGATGTGAAGGAAATCCTAATGTTCAGGAAAGTCATCAAAGTTCCTCTGTATAGATGCTAGCTTTTCAAATTTATATTGAATCTATTCGGAGATTTTTTTTTAAAAAAAAATGAAGACAAGACATATCGATGATTTTTTTTCTTTATATATAAACAATATAAAAAATTAAAATTATTGTCTTTTTATCTTTTTCATTTTTAGTTAGTATCATAAATTTATTTTTTATTATAAATATGATATATTTTTCAGTTGATGATATAATTCCCTTTGATAACTCTTAATCAAAATAAAATAAAATTAATACCCCGCAATTCGATTATTGAAAAATAGTTGTGATTTTAATGTATTTTTATTTTGTTGAAAAAATTCATCATCGTTCTTAATAAATGAACACACTTTTCAATCTTTATTAAAAAAGAAAGAAAACTGAAAATAAAAAAGAAAAAATATTTTTCTTGGTTAAACACCCCCCTGTATTTTGAAAATAAATACAGCCAGCAGAATCCCTGCTTGAAGTTAGCTCCGTTGACACCATTGCTTATTCCCTAGACGGTTTACAATCCGACGTGTATCGGCCGTGCCAGACAACCCTTCCCTACGTTCTTCCCCTTCTCGCGTGCCTGACCGTCGTCATTGCTTTACATTGCCATGACCATGGCTGTTGACTAAGCTTGTCTTCACTCTTCCTCCTCTCCTTTCCATCCATTTCCGTAGATCAGAGAAGTCCGTACACGGAACCCTTGGCAATAGCTTTTTATTGGAGGAGATAGTTTTTGGATTTTTGTAATGGGTGAGGAGACAAGTAGTGGGGGTACTCTCTTGCATGAGAGGACCCAAGTCTCATGTGGCGACAGTTTAGAAGTGCATTTTCAGCTATATTTCAATGTTTTTTTAAAATATATTTATTTTTTAAAAATACTAAATTAATGGTTTTTTTAGTATTTTTTTGATAAATTTAAATTAAAAATAAAAACAATATAAAAAAAATTATTTTAATATATTTTTAAATAAAAAATAATTTACAGTACAATACCAATCACCCCATGTTACTTCACTGTCAATGGAATATTTTGAATTTAGGTAATTTTTGACAAGATATTGCAGGACTGGACACGTGTTAGAGGTCTCATGTCTCCGAGCCCAAAAATGGGAGAAACATGACCTATGGCAGGGAAGCATGGTGTTTCGGAATAAGAACAGAAGTGGTATCTAAATAAAAAAAAAATATTAATTTTATAACACTCAATTGATTTTTAATTATTCAATTGATTTAATCAAACCAAACCAAGTTCAAATAGAGCTAAAACAACATTAATATTTTATTTTTAAAGAATAAAACAATATTACTTTAATAAAAATAATTAATCTATTATTTTTTTATATTTATATATAAAAACCAAAGTTGAGCAAACATGAAATAATTGCAGACATAATTAGTGTAGCATGTTTTTCGAGGCATTTAATGGTTAGATGTAGCTTTTCATGAT
>Ga0307517_10011119_pt1 | contig 12500 bp, 9 predicted proteins | sample 23_EM_MG_FD_194515 | JGI IMG/M metagenome (GOLD analysis project Ga0307517, IMG submission 194515) | Populus trichocarpa ectomycorrhiza microbial communities from riparian zone in the Pacific Northwest, United States - 23_EM | ecosystem: Host-associated > Plants > Roots > Unclassified | place...
GAAATCGCATGATATGTTAGTGCCTGTCGAGTTTTTATTGTTTAAAGAACTGAAATTCACTTTTCTATCAACAGAATCTTCACTTATTTTTCCTGGCACTGAGATACGACTACCCTTGCTGGAAATCTTGGATGATTTTGTAGATAAGCTAACAACTGTTCTTTTCGATCTGGAGCTTGAATTGTCATCAGAGCTATCATACTTTAACGAATTAATTGGCGAAATCTGTCCATAAAGAGACAGCATGGAGTTATACTAAAATATTAGCGTAATGAAGAGATTAAAGAACTTCTTGAGCAGCACGCGTTACTAGAGCAAAGCAACCATTTCATATGACAAAAACAAGATTTTAAATCATTGAATCGCAAGTTGATTCAGTAATTACTCCTTAAACATGAATTATTTAGTTGGCGAAAAATCTTTTGTGAATTTGGAAAATAGGAAGAATTCCATTGTTTCCCTAGTATATTTGATAATTGGGCTAAAAACATTTTGAATTTCTACTTTTTTAAGTTTGAAATATGCAGCCAAGTTTGTTACACAGCTTTGTGCTCCAGTTTGTTTAATGATAACTATCCGTAATCCATGATTCATTCTTCTTGAGAAGTCACTGAATCTTGAGACCACAACCTTCACCAGTTATATGACAAAGGTGCAAAGGAAGAAGTTCAAGAACTCACAGAAAGTCTGCTGCTTCTAGTATCCATCCCCAAATCATTCTTGTCAATAGGGGTGTCAGAAATATCAACTGCTGGAGCTTCCCTACCATGCCAGCTTCTTCTCTTGAATGTTGATGATGTAGAGGTGAATGACATTGTACTTTCCATATCACTATCTTCATAAGCATTCGTGGATTTATGTCTCGCAAGTCCCTTATAATTGCTTCCAGCACCACTCTTTTTAGGCCTGTGACTCAAGGCACTCTCAACTTCCATCTTGTGAGGCCTGTAATTCGGTGCCCTTCCAGGCATTCCCTCACGTGAGCTCATTATTGAAGCACTAATGGAGCGAGATCCTACGCCTGGTTTCTTTACCATATCATTACCACCTTGATCAGTAATGCAACTAAGGCCCCCGGTTTTATAACCTGTCCCTTCATATGCACTTACTTTCGGAACACTTAAAGATCGAGGCTTTTCTGTTTCTGTCTTCTTCGGTACCTCAATGCAATCCTCAACCATAGTCTCCAAACTAGATACACCAAGAAAGTTTTTCAAATTATCAATCGAGAGAAGTTCTTTAGGATTCCCATAACATGGATGCCTTCCTGGAAGAGGCTTAATGCCTCTGAGCATTGGAACTGGATATGCAGCCTCCAATTTCTCCACATACATGAATTGCCCAAGATGCAATTTGTCATATAGAATCAATTCATCTTGTTCTTGAGGCAATGAAACATACAATGCATGTGTCAAATCCGAGATCTTCAAAAAGAATCCTTGATTAGGCCAAAGATTACCTTCTCTTAACACAGGAATTATACTTCTAATCTGTAACAACACAGGTTTACAATCGCGTATTGTGTTTCCATCAACATCCATTTCTTGAAGAAACTTCACAAGAACCCCAGATTTCAACTCTGCCATCTTCTTGAAAAAATAGTGATCAGAGAAACTCAAGATCTTGAAACATAAAGAATGCTATATAGTGTACAAGTCAACAGACTGGCTCTATGAAACATCAAATAAGTTTCTTGGATCAATGAAACTGAAATCCTGATTTTGTTCATGAAGAAGATTGAAGAATGAGTGATTATAGGCTATGAAACAGCAGGAGAGGTCCAAAAGAGGGAATTATCTGAATTTGTTGTTTTTGGTTTGTTTGATGATTTCAGATAGGAGATTTTTAGATCGTTATCTTCAAATAGACAGAGTTAGAAATAGTCAAAAGGGAAAGATTGTAGGCCCTTTGCATTGGATTATGGAATATGAAATCCTTACAACTTCGTTGTCCCAATTACAACGATAAAAATTGCAATTAGAACTCAAAAATAACAAAATAATAAACCGGGCCTGGCCTATACGTTTTGTGAAAGCACAAATCAGGTTTGGGCTGGCTTAAGAAACCGAACTTCAAAACAATAACTCCTTCAGGGTTCAGAAAATCTTTCCTAGCGAACCATCAGCAAGTGCAGTCAGTCTTGTAATTCTCCAAAGAACGGTTCTTTTTATTAAATCAACTTGATCCCTTTTTTGTTGCAAATTACTTATTTGGTGGGCTGCTCTATGGAAAGTACAGTGCTGTGCTTGCAATTCCTTAGAAGGCACTCTTGCATGACTGCACATAAGTAAGATCCTTTTGCTTATATTATACCAAGCCAAGATGAAGCTGCTTCCTTACTGCAGAGTTAAAATAACAAAAAATCATGATGTCTGTCATCATACTGCCTCCCTGGCTTGATTATTTTGAGAAGTGAATAAAGTATGTTGAGATGTGGTCCAATTTGATTGGTTGAGGTCAGAGTTACATTAGTGAAAACCTCTAATTTCAATACGGATTGCAAGGGTGCATTTGGGAAAGTGATCCCGCGAAAGAATGTGTCAGCATAGAACAGCCGAATCCCAAAACACAACGTAGGCCTCGAAAAGACAGCTGATAATTTTCATGGCCAGGCTTCTCTAATGCTTTGCTTAAAAGACTCTCCACGCTAAGAAAATCGAAATAAGAAAATAAAAGAAAAGGATAGATTAAAGAATGACAGTCTGCTTTTCGTGCTCTGTAATAACTCGAAAAAACTGATGCTGGAGGTATATGTAAGTTTATACTGTCCCCGACATAAATTTGGGACCATATGATTGTCCACAAACTAGCTTTTGTTGTTCCTAAGCATCCTAACATTATCACATCTCAAACTAGGAAGGAATCAGTCAAATTAATGGCCCATCCTATCTGTATACCTCAATCAACAAGCAAACCACCTAATTGGCATAGAAACGATGTTGGTGACATCAAGGCTAAGCTTCAGCTATAAAACCTCAGCCAATTGCTAATAATGCAAAGAAATAAACAAAACGAACTGTAAAAAAAACCATGAAAATCCAACTTTTCCTAGCACTTCTTCTCTCGTCGCTCCTAATAGTCCCTTGTTTCGCTCAGAATTTTGCTTGTGACAAGAACATTCCTGAAACGAGTCAGTTTCCCTTCTGTAACACATCCCTATCATATGAGAACAGAGCCAAGGATCTTATCTCGCGCTTGACGTTACAAGAAAAGGCGCAACAACTAGGAAATCATGCTGCTGGGATTTCCCGTCTAGGCGTCCCTGCTTACGAGTGGTGGTCTGAGGCACTTCATGGCGTGGCAAGTGTCGGTTATGGTGTACATTTTAATGCTACAGTACCAGGTGCCACTAGCTTCCCAGCTGTGATTTTGTCCGCTGCTAGTTTTAATACAACATTATGGTTTAAGATGGGACAAGTGGTGTCAACTGAGGCCCGGGCCATGTATAATGTCGGTTTAGCCGGGTTAACATATTGGAGTCCCACCATTAATGTGTTTCGAGACCCAAGGTGGGGCCGGGGCCAAGAGACACCAGGGGAGGATCCTCTGGTGGTGTCAAAATATGCTGTGAATTATGTTAGGGGCTTGCAAGAAGTTGGCGAGGAAGGAAATTCCACTGGTAATAGACTTAAGGTATCAAGTTGTTGCAAGCATTATACTGCATATGACATTGACAAATGGAAAGGTGTCGATCGATTTCACTTTGATGCCAAGGTATGTGTGAATCTTGGATATGAACTACTATTTTCAGCATCAATGTGTTAATATGGCCAGCAGATAACTTTCTTGATGAATTCTTTCTTTCAACTATGGTATAATTTCCCAATGACAATATTGAGAACAAGGCTATTTTTGCTTTGAAGGTGACAAAGCAGGACCTAGAGGACACATTTCAACCGCCATTTAAGAGCTGTGTGGAGGAGGGTCGTGTGAGTAGTGTGATGTGTTCATATAACAGGGTTAATGGCATTCCTACTTGTGCTGATCCAGACCTGCTTAAAGGGGTTATCAGAGAACAATGGAATCTTGACGGGTTTGTTGACATCTACTTCTTTCCTAGGCATATATGAGTACTGAATCAAGTAACAGGACAATAGAAACTTTTTTCTTTTGATTTATATATTTCATGTTTTAACTTCTGTTTTGTGCGTTTTTGGGCAGATATATTGTATCAGATTGTGATTCCATTGAGGTTTATTATGACAGAATCAAATATGCAGCCACACCTGAAGATGCGGTAACCCTGGCCTTAAAAGCAGGTATCCATACAATGCACTTGCAAGAATCCTTGATGACTGTCTGAAAATTGAAGATTCCAACTCTTCTTCGGTATTGATACCTTATAATGATCATGTAATACAGGTTTAAACATGAACTGCGGAGATTTTTTGCCGAGGTATACAGAAAATGCAGTCAAGTTAAACAAAATTGAAGAATCTATTGTAGACCAAGCCTTAATCTACAATTATATAGTCCTAATGAGACTTGGTTTCTTTGACGGGGACCCAAAATTGCACCCATTTGGAAATCTTGGACCATCAGATGTATGTACTGAAGAACATCAAGAGCTAGCGCTTGATGCTGCAAAGCAAGGGATAGTCTTGCTAGACAATAAGGGAGCTCTTCCTTTGTCTAAAAACGCCACAAAAAACTTAGCTGTTATAGGACCAAATGGTAATGCTACCGTGGCTATGATAAGCATCTATGCTGGTATACCTTGTGAATACACTACGCCTTTACAAGGACTGCAGAAATACATCTCATCTGTCACCTATGCAGCCGGGTGTCCATTCGTGAATTGCACTGATGAATCGCTTGCCGGGCCAGCAACTAAGGCTGCTGCTACAGCAGATGTGGTGGTGTTGGTGATGGGGCTTGATCAATCTATAGAGCAAGAGGACTTGGATAGGGAGAACCTGATATTGCCAGGATATCAAGAAAAACTTGTGAAGGATGTGGCTAATGCTACAAATGGAACAATGATTCTTGTTATAATGTCTGCTAGTCCTGTCGATATCTCTTTTGCCAAGAATGAGAGCAAGGTTGGAGGGATTTTGTGGGTTGGCTACCCTGGTCAAGCTGGAGGAGATGCCATAGCTCAGGTCATATTTGGAGACCACAATCCTGGTAATCTTTCTATTTCAATTTCCAAACCACATAATTTTCTGCATCTCATGTTTGAGCATTCTATTACCAATTTATATCTGTTTCTAGCCAAGACAAAGGTTACAAATTACCACCTTCATACTGACAATCTCTTCATCTTATCAGCCGGGAGGTCTCCTTTTACATGGTATCCAAAAGAGTACTCCGATCAAGTGCCAATGACAAACATGAACCTAAGAGCCAATGCAACTGATAACTTCCCTGGAAGAACCTACAGGTTCTACACTGGAAAACCTTTATATGAGTTTGGCCATGGACTAAGCTACTCAACTTTCTCCAAGTTTGTTATTTCTGCTCCTTCTACCTTACTAGTTCCATTGAAATCTTCTCTTAATCCAAGTGGCATTCCCTCTGTTTATTCCTCCAAACAAGACCCTTATCCTAATGGCCAAGCCATTGATGTTTCTAGTGTAAACTGCACCAATTTGCAACATGTTCTAGTCATTGGTGTGAGAAACAATGGGCCAATGAATGGAGATCATGTGGTGCTAATATTTTGGAAGCCACCTAAATCAGCAGAGATAACAGGTCCACCAAATATGCAACTGGCTGCATTTGACAGGGTGCATGTGAAAAAGGGCAACACAAATAATATAACCTTGGCTGTGGATGTGTGCAAGGGACTAAGTCTTGTGGATAGCGAAGGACAGAGGAAGCTGGTAACAGGACAACATACATTTATAATTGGATCTCCGAGTGAGCATCAAGTGAGGTACCATCTCATTGTTAGGCTGGCTCAAAATGGACGCATGGGAGGATTCACATTTATGTAATAGAAAGAGGATTAATTTCCCATGAGTGTCCTCATCCTGGAGTGGATGTCCTGACTCCTGACCCGAGAATACCAGGCGACCCCGCGACCTTAAGCTTAAGATAGCTAGTATTTATGCTATTTGTACTCGAAATTAGTTAAAAGAAAAGGAAAAATAAATAGAATAATGGAAAACGCTAGAGCTAGAGCTAGAGGAAGGGTTTGAACTTTCAAGCTTATGATTAACAGCCACACGGACTAACTAGCTGAGCTACTCCAACCTGGTCTTTTTTTTTTTTTTTTGTGACGCAGGAGATTGTTCTATGATAAGTGGATTTTCACGACTTGATGAGGTTCCGACTCAAATATGGCAGCGTGTAGTTATGGCATTTTAACTTTAGAAGGTGGCTAGTTCAAAACTATTTCAGGAAGATTCTCATCTATTTTCTCTCCCTTCACCATAAACCACAGTAAACAGCACACACCACTAAAAACAAAAATGAAAAAGATCTAAAGACCCTGAAATGTTTTAACTTTCCAGTCCTTCTTTTAGAACACCACATGATTTTACCCTTGCAAATCGCACTCATGGTGCTGGAGTACAAAATCATACTAAAACACAACAAAGTGAAAATTTGTCGACTTCATTGATGACTGCTGGAAGAAACATCCTTCTGCACTGTGATAACTGATACAAGAGGTTATCAGGACTCAAGCAAGTCTAGATGCCTTAACAAGGTACTGATCAGTTGGCTGAGCAGATCCGTTACCATGTAAGGAAAAAACATGCATTCAACATCGTTGACTGAATCCTTGATTTCCTTTACAATAACATCTATTACAAACCATGGTAAGCAAATCCTTGGTTTCACTGTTGCTAAAAAAGCCGAGTGGGAAAGAAAATGGAAAGAAAAAAAGAAGTTTTTAGCCTCTGTTTGTTTGCAGGAAAGTTGTTTCCTTTTGGAAAATGAATTCCGGGGAAAGTGAATTATTTTCCGATATTTGGTAGTGTTATGGAAAATGAACTGGAAAACACTTTCCAGTGTTTGGTTATGTTATGGAAAATGAACTGGAAAATAATTTATTAATAAATCAAATTTTTTTCAAGTTTATCTAATATATATAAAATATTTAATATAATATTTAATCACTTACAATAAAAAAATAAAATCTAAAAAGTATAATGATGAATTTTTTTATTATATTCTATATTCATATATAGCTTATTTTATAAAATATAACTATATATATCATATCATATTATAGAGAAATAATATTGTGAAATATTTCTTAATTAAAACCTATTAATATTTTTTTTAATTTTAAAAGCTTAAAATAAGTTTATTTTTTTTCATACGAAGAAAGCCAAATTAGTTTATAGTAAGAGTTAGATATTTGGGTTTTTTTTTTTGTATGAAGATTTTTTAAAAAGATAAATAAATACAAAAATATTTTGATTGGTGTTTTGGATAAAGTTTTTTTTTATGAATCCGTTTTCCCTATGCGTGTCAGGCTATGAATGGCCATTGCTATAATGGAGATGCACAGCCTGGTGAGAGGCACTTGTTTCAATCTTCATATTTAAGGCCCCCCTGGAGGTTCGAAGAACACTGTCTCTTGGCTTTACCAGGGTTGTAGCTAGCTTTTGTTCAAAAACTCTCCCCTAAAGTGGTCTCATGGGTTGCCAGGAAGAGCTGTTGATAGAAAAGGTTTGTGAGATCTACGACAAACTTTCGAGGTTAGAAAACCTCAATCCTTCCAAGCAAGTTAATTCTCTCTTCACCCAATTTGTATAAACGTGTATGAGTCAATGCCATAGGAAAGTGTTTTCCTTTTGACAAGGAAAGGAAAACACTTTCCCGTGACAAAAGCCAGTTGTTTTTTTTTACTGGAAACAATTTTCCTTTGACTAACTTTCTGAATGGTTACCAAACATTAGAAAATGAGGAAAATGAATTCCAAGAATCTGGTTTCCTTGAAACAAACAAGGCATTAGACATAAAAATACAAGAGGCTAGGGTTTCCACAATGCTTTTGACAGATAAGTCGTCGTCATGACACATCCAACACAACCACTTGTCCAAATACTCCATAATTTTTTTTAAAAGGGGTGATTCCCTTTCACCTTTTATTAAATGGAACAAAGAAATTAACTCAATTAATTACATAAACATTAAACCCTAATTTGGTTGGTAAAAGAAGAAGAAACAATCTAACCTAGTTGATTAAAGAAAAAAATTGAAAAAAAAAATAGATTAATAGAAAGTTTCACGAATTTGTCGTCGCTCAGAGCACCGATAGAGAACGTGTACATCTATTCTTCTTGAAACCACTTGAATCTCATCATCCACCAGGAAAGTGTTGTCCTCCAATAAATGAACAATTATTTTGATACAGAAAGTGTTGGCCATTAACAGTAAAGGAGAGTTGGCCTCCAACTGAAGTTTGGTGCTGTCTTTTCTTTTCACAGAAATAATAATATAATAAAACAAAACAGACTTGTTGCTACCAACAGTTGATGGCTGAGGAGTTTACGATGAGCAGTTCGTTCTAAATATTTTCAATTTTAACTTATAAGTGGCGATGGATTAAATATTCGTTATATATCCTCAATACTACCATCACAAAAGTCAATCCAAGATGCATACAGATAATCTCAGTTTCATGAAGAAACTACACAAAACAACGTGCCATACAGACACCATACTTCAATCCTCCAAATAAACTAGCACTCCCTTATAAATAAAAGATATAAATATAATTATCTCCATTAATTAATCTTCTTTTAAGTCTTGGTCTTCTCATTCACATGTCCCCTGTCATAAAAAAATCTAGGCATGATATTCACAAGATGACAACAATCCCAACTCTTGCATATGATTCCCACCAAGTAAAAAAGTCTTTACTTTATCATGAAATATTACACACTCACCTCATCAAGTATAGTGTCACTTTTATAACTAAATTAAACAACTATAATGGCTTTACAAATCTTGGACAGCACGTATAAAATGTTAGAAGTATCCTAGAGCTAGTAACAACAAAAAATAAAGTCATGTGTAAAATTTTCCCTACAGCTTTTTGTGGGAATAATGAGGTGTGGTATCATAGCCTCTAGTTTCATCCTAGATCTCCACAATCTCTGTGTGAAGCCTTTCTCTCATTTTAGCACCAGCATTCCTAGGAAAAAGAACACTACAAAGCTCTTTTCAATCGCACAACAAAATGATAAAAACACAAGGGCATAACTTTAGAGATTTAACGAGGAAAAGCTAAGCATGGAGGATTTGCTTGAACCCATCACCATTAATGCCCTAGTCAATGAAGTTTATAACTATTTTTTTATAGGAAAGTGATGAGGTTATAAAAATCACAGGGAATATTTTAGAATGATTTATTCCTAGAAATTCCCTGACATCATTTATGGTGAATTCAATTACCTCCACTTCAAGACCACACAGGCTTTTCCTCGGGCAAATCCTTCTCTAGGTGGAAAAGATACCTGCACAAAGTCCCCCGAAGGGTGTGGATGGGGGACCCTCAGAAGATTAAGTCAGTATGTACCTTGAATATTTATGTGAAGAACGACATTAATGGAGACATTTATGGAGATGTTGAAGAGCATTCATCATTGTTAGAAAGGGTTGGAGAAGAAGATCTGAAGGTGAGGAAAGGAGAAAAGTCCCCTTTCCTCTCCTTTTTCTCTTCTTTTATATCACCTGGTTTCCACTGTCTCATGCAACGTAAGAGGGGTAGAAAAGTAATCTTGTACAAGTAAGATAATATTATCTTATTGATTATACCATCACATCTAATTAAAATAAGTATGGAGGGCTTATTCATATTTAATGGGATCATGATGGGCATAATGATTATTAATTCAAGCTCAGGGTATGGGAGGCTCAATGCAAAGTGACCCTTCAATTCCATACTCGATCTAAGGAATGTTGGGCTCAATTCGCGAAGCCTAGGAGAAAACGGGGTGCGGACATACCCAAGCCCAATGTGAGTTGGGCGTGGTGGCATCCGGACCCAACGTGGGACTGGGCGTGGACGTGACCGAGCCCAACGTGGGGCGCATCCACACCCATCGTAGAGCTAGGCGTGGTCGTGCCCGTCCACGCCTGGGCCCAACGCAGGGCTGGGCGTGGACGTGTCCACGCCCACCGTAAAGTTGGGCGTGGTTGCGCCCGGGCCCAAAGTGTGGCCGAGCATGGACGCCTCCACGCCCAACATAGTGTTGGGCGTGGGTGTACCCCAACCCAACTTAAGGTTGGACACCCGAAAAGATATAGCCCCATTTTGGGTTATGACTTTCGCGCATTATCTCTTAAATGAGGTTGATTTGAGAAACCATGACCCATCAGAAAGGTTATACACACTCTTTGACAAAAATCTCTTTAGCATCAAACACATTACGAAAAAATAGATCATGGTGGAAGAAGCTAGTGTGACCAGAAAAGGTCACTCACACTTCCATGCACAAAAAAAATCTTCATCACACCATCAATATCCAACTAGAGCTTCTAAAAGAAGCACTAAGAGGCACATTCATAATCGTCTGACATTTCTTAAGCTCGTGACCACACCTCTCACAATGACATGTGTTGATGTGTTGGCTGTCATAAAGGGAAAATACTTCATGCAATACCCACCTCCAATAAAAAGTGTTCAAATACAAAGAACCCCAACAAGTTCTATCTTTTTCATCATGATCATGGACACGACACAGAAAAGTGTCATGCACTCATAAAAGAGATAGAAAGATTGATCTCTAATGATACCTTTAAGAATTTAGAAAGGAGGAGATACAATGTGAACAAACAGTAAACAATTCTTGTGATGTACCACCTCGTATAAAATAAATCTAATAAATTGTATCTCTATCATCTTTTGAATTAAAAAAATAGTGCATCTCCATGTCTCCAAACCCAAAAAGTCTCCATGAAATTTCCATGAAGAAGCCTCCATTAATCTCTGTTATGTTGCCAGGTCCCTGCGACCAATTTTCTTCAGGTCTCCGTGACTAATTTTCTCTAGGTTCTAGTGACCACCGTCTTCAGGTCCCTGTGACCAACTATCTTTATGCTCTTATGACAAACTTTCTCCACATCCTTGCAACTATTGCCTCCAAAACATCATGGATCTTTCTTCATAAAACATTGGCAATATCTCTCACAAATTCAAAAAACAAGCAAGCATTCAAAGGCAAGCACAAGTACCGTTTATATACAAGCATACAAGGTAAGTATTTTATCCCCTTTTCTAGCTAGTTGAAGTCTTCTAAACATGAATGTTTTAAAAGGGAAATGATAATGCAAAAAAAATAGAGGTATGTTGAAATTTGGCTAGGCTATGGTCCAACTTGGCTATTTTAGCTTAGTTGGGCCAGGGTCCAACCAAGCTATTTTGGCTCGGTTGGGCCTACCTTTCCTCTCTCTCACATGTTCTTCTTTTCTCTTTCTTTCTTTGATTATGCCCAACCAAGCTTAAGCTTCGGCCTGACTAAACTGGCTTACCTGGGATTACTATCCAATAATAGTAATATTGATGAATAGTATTTCCCATATATATATTACAGATTTTTTTCAAGACTATATATTTTTAGATTTTAAAAAAGAAAATATGATTATTCATCAAAACAACACTGTACAGAGAATATTCTCAATGAGACATGTAACACATATCTCTTCTCTACAAACAAAAAAATATCATTTTTATCTTTTTAAATTTTTAACTGCTTATAACTTAAAAAAAAAAAATTAAATATCAACTTAACCATTAAAATGTCTCTTATTCTAAAAAAAAAAAAAAAAACAACATGTGTTACAGAGATAACACAAGCTCATAACTCATCATCTCAATATTTTTATTAGAAGTTTTTCCACTTACTTGTTTAGTAATGTGAAGGACAGCGACAAAGTATCCACCAACCCCATTGTTTATTGCTAAAGCAACCTTTCAAAGTCGATTTCTTTCCACATGCGTTTATGGTAATTATCTATCGACCATGGGTTCTTTTAAATCGGATTTGTTTTTATTAAATAAATAGTCAATTGCATGTCCGGTCTTCTTAATGACCAAAATGCAACTTCGATGGTTCGATTTGTTATCATATTAATGAAGTATTTTTTAATATATTTATTTAAATCAATTTTATCCTTTCATGCATGTTAATTAAGTTTCTAATCTATCATTTAGGTAAGGTTCTTAAACTAATTTATCAAAATCAATCACGTAATTTACACACAATAACAAGTTCATATTTGAATATATATATTAATTTTATTTGTTTAGAAATATGATTATCCATACTATCAAAACTAATGCTGAGATTGACTTTGACCATACCATATCTAAACGAGAAAAACAATAACAACTCGCTCTTGTAAACCAAAGGAAAGAGAGTGACTGTTTATAGAGGGAATTGTTGGAGTTGATAACAATTCATCCACTGTACAATTCAAATATTATTTATTTTAAACTATTTAGGTTCTAGATTTGTTCCATAAAAATTACCAGTTCGAGTTTCATAAATCTTAGGGCTACCGGAGACTTACATGGTCGTTAATTTTAGGGCCCG
>Ga0307517_10011120_pt1 | contig 12498 bp, 12 predicted proteins | sample 23_EM_MG_FD_194515 | JGI IMG/M metagenome (GOLD analysis project Ga0307517, IMG submission 194515) | Populus trichocarpa ectomycorrhiza microbial communities from riparian zone in the Pacific Northwest, United States - 23_EM | ecosystem: Host-associated > Plants > Roots > Unclassified | place...
TCGGATGAGATCAAGAAGGTTGAAAATAGAGGACAATCGTGTCACACACCGTCACTACGTAATTTATATTAACTTATGATCCGAGCTTTATGCAACAGGACATGATAGGATGTCAACTGGTTTCTATCAGTGCGTCTGGGCCATGGGTATGTATGACGAATCCGGCTTCTCATTTCCTATTCTACCAAGTCTGATATACTTTTCGTTTGGCTTAAGTTAATTAACGAAGGCGTTCAGTGGGTGGAGAGTCGATTTTGAAGGATACAGGGTGTCAATCAGAAGGTCCTACCAGATTACGCATGAGTTGGGCGCTCTTGTTATGGTCGCAGGCGCAGCCTTCAGTGTTCACCTTTCTCACTACATTCGTCACGTGCCCGTGGCCTTACAATGGAACGGTCGCGTCGGCCCAAATAGCAACTTGAACTTGAACCTCTACCATCATCTTCACCGTATCGATGGCGGAGAACGAAGCGAGCGGGTGAGCTACTTGTGTTTTAACCTCTGAGTAGACGCTAACAGCCCTTCAGCAGCCAAACCACAACGGCCGCGGGCCCAGGACTCGAGCCACCACCACAAAACAAGATGTAAGTTGTGTTTGATCGAACCGTTCAGTCAGGTGTTGACCTGTTCCTCAGAAAAACTACCCCAAGAACTATTCGCAGTAATGGCGGTCTGTTGGGAATAACTGACCTACGTGACGAGATGGCTGTTCAGATGGAAGGAGAATTTAGCATCACTAAGAACTTCGTTAAATTCTACATGCCGTTCGAGCCCACCGACGACGACGTGAACGCCTTCGTACAATCAGCAGTATCCACCGCCTCTGAGAAGCCAACCATGTGCTACACCGAGCAAGGTCTCCGATTCATAGATTTCACGGTTGCTCCTGGCAAAGACGTCGGAACGGAGAAGGCGTGTTTTCGTACCCTTCAGACGATTGCCGACAGGATCAGTTCTGCAAAAGTTGAGGGCCGGACTCGCAATGAGTTCAACTTTCGACTCTGTCCAGATTCCCCCATCGCATCGGATATTCCTGGTTCCAACAACATGATTGACGCTTGTATCACCTCCGGCGACACCAAAGCTACCATCCTGACCGCCACCGGTATAGCGGTTGTGTTTGAATTCAAGACGGATGCTGAAAAGGAAATTGAGGCAAGTCGTTCTCTCATTCAAACCTTGTGTTGCGCTCAACGTCCAAAAATACTTTTAGAACAACACGCAAGCCGTGTCGGCCAACGTTCAAATCATGAACGACGACGCTCGTCGAATGTTCACTTTTGGGGTACGTCTCACTACTTCCTGTTGTCTATTGTCTCGTGGCTGATTTTGAAGTAGATTACTATTGTGAAGGACAAGGTCACCCTATGGTACCATTCTCGATCTCACTCGGCGGTTTCAGAACCCTTCAGTTTCGTAGAGGTATGCCGAGATCCTCCTTCGTTTGGTTTTCCGAGTTGAGATTCCGCGTCTAGGACCCGAAGTTGTTTATCAAAGTTCTCATGTCTTTCTTGTTCGCCACGGAAGAAGAGCTCGGCTACGACCCAATGGTCATTCGGGAGTCTGCTGGTACTTACCTCTTCAGAATGCCTGGAGATGGCAAACCCGACCGTTTCTTCCGCACTGAGCGATCTCTCTCTGAGTATCGCTCGAGCAATATAACTGGTCGTATGGCTCGCGTTTGGCACGTTGCCGAATACTCTTCCCCCACGGACAAGGGCCCAGCTACGGCTCATCGCGTGTTGAAGGACGTTTGGCTCGATGCATCGGCTGATACCGAGAAACAAACCCAATCCGCTATCTTCGAGGACCTTAAAAAATTCTTCAAATCCCCCTCTCTGAAGGAAGATCCCCGGTACATCGCATTCCAGGAGCTTGAACCCACCCTCGACGAGCTCTGCCAAAATGAAGAATACAAGAAGTATTTCCTCAAGATCGACGCCGAGTATGTCGGCAAGACGTCCAAACCCCTCGCACCCGATTCCAACCCAAAGAAGGAACTATTTTTCAAAAATGTGAAACCCTTCATTCCGAAGTTAAAGACGGTTACTCAATCTATCCCTCGTGATCTTCATGGAACCCCCCGCCCAACTGCCATGGAGACCGACGTTGATGCCACTGTCCCTCGCGACTTTGCCCCGAAGAGGCAATATCGAGTCGTTTTCGACGAAATATGCGAGACCGTTGGTGACCTCAAAACGTTGGATGAAGTCGCCGACGTCCTCGAGGAGACACTTGTCGGTAAGTAATTTTATTACTAAGTGTATCGGTATCAGACCCTCATACGTTTGATGCGCCAGCGCTTCAACTCATGTATTGCGCCGGTTGGGTGCACAGAGACATAAGCTCTGGCAACATCCTGGCTCACCGCACCGCCTCAGGTACATGGCAAGCTAAGTTGTCAGACCTCGAGTATGCGAAACGATATCCTCCACCTCTGGACTACCACGGCGCCGTTGACCCGAAAACGGTATGTCCTCCTTCTGTGCGACCCAGTCATTAATTCAACGGTGTTTGCAGGGGACTCCTTACTTCATGCCTCACGAAATCCTCAACTTGGATACTCTCTATTCTTCTGAGCAAGAAGAAGTACTATCATCCAAGCCACAGGAGCCATCAGACCTGGCAGCCTGGTTTGCCGCTAGTGATACCCCCGTCACACAGAAACAGAAACAGGCGATCATCTACAACTTCCAGCACGATTTGGAATCCATCTGGTGGATTTTCGTGTGGACTGCGACTTCCCGGGTCGCGCACGAGCCTTCAATAAACTTCGCCAACAAAATCTTCAAGAACACCACGACGCTCTCGAAGGAAAGAGCAGACTGCATGATCAAGGACATCTTTGGCCCTCTCAACGATTGCCTGGAACCATCGCTGCGAGGTTTGGCCCTTCCCTTGGACAAGTTGCGGAAGCTTATGTTTGCTCACTATGTGCGTCGCGCAAAGAAGGACGAGATCTATGACCTAGGATCCTATACTGAGGTTCACTACGCCTTTGCTTCCTTCTTCCAAGGGATAAAACTCAGTCGGGCGACCTGGGGTGGTACACTCTTGGAAACCGATGAGCCCCAACCTGTGGACGCCAGTCCCCAAGACCCACCACAGCCTGCTGCCGCCGCCTCCAAGATCCCCAAGCCAGGTCGAGGAAAGCGACCACGCAAGTGTGACAATGCCGACTATGAGCCACCTGAACCAGAGACTGAGTCGGAAGAGGTGGATTCGGAGGAGGACAAGGCGAAGAAGAAGAAAGGGAAGAAGAAGGGCACAAGGAGCAGGAAGAAGGCTCGAACTGCAGACGCGGAGATGGGTCCCCAATAATCTATTTGGCTCGAGGATTGTTTCGGGCTGATGACACTTTCGTGTCGTTTACTCCTTTCTGAATCGTCTTCATCGGCGTCATTGTACCTTTGATTTGCTGCAATGCTGGTTTCTCGTTCTGTGTGTATTGTCCATCCCAGGCTCGGAGCATTGCCATTGAACAGAACTGTTGTTTCGAGAAGCAAAAGTTTTTACAAGGGGGGCATCGGGCGTTACCAGTAGCACATTGGTTCTTAAATCTCGACATAGCAAGGACTGCTATTTGCATTGCTTTCCACTGCCTTGTTATTTTCCTTTTTCATTCCCAATCATTCGCTATTGTGTTGTCAAATTTATGCATTTATAATATATATCCGTCCATAGTTAATTTCACATTCCTGTTGCCTCTGGCTAATAATACATCCACCCTCGACATGTTCTGCCAAAGCATAATCTGACTAGTACAGAAATTCAATCTCACATGATGTGCCTTCTGCAGATGTGGACCTCAACCCTTCCTCATACTACCACCACCTCGTTTTCGTGACCCCGGGACTCATGGTAAGCAAACTTTATTGTTCTAGAACTCTGAATACAATGCTAACAAATTTATGATTTCAGGGCGTTCTTTCCATTGGTTCAAGGAGGGTGAAGTGGTGAACACCACCTTGGCGTCATTTGCTCATGGTGTCGACAGTCGAGGTTGACTAAATCAACTTGAGAGAGTTCTAGGTAGGTATATCACGACGATTACAATGCTGTGTAACGACATCTGAAACGACATCCGATTGAGCCAAGCAGAGTTCAGACCACAATGACAGCCCTTGCAGGGACCTCAGCTGATAGGATCGATCCTATGTTACAAAACCAAGAGTTGTAGGATCATCGTAGCCTACAACTTGTAACTTGAAGGCTATTATTATAAGTGTATGCTACTTATGTATCCTATGTATTCTATCGAATTCATTTATATTTGTATCCTACGTATGTAACCTATATGTAACCTATTCCTATTTGCGTCCGGGTTCGCTGGCGAACCCGGGAGGTAATAAATGTAGGTGGCAGTACGTTTGCGAGAGAGTTGAAGACGACTGCTTCGGCCCGAACTCCCGGCGTTCGATCCACATCAATTCCTGGGCTATTCTTCGTTCCTGCGAGACTGCCTCCCGTAACCAAAATTCCTTGCGAGGTGTAGGTGTCTTATACTGTCGTTGTTTGCTACTTATTTTAACATCATTAGTTATCCGCCATGATTGTGACAACCATTCCCAATCGCGACGCTTCTGCTGATACCTTCAAGGACCCAGACTTGTTAATCATGTCGAAAAAGAAACCTAGAGCAGACGATCCACTGAATGTTGATGAATTCCAGGATGTTTTCCCTGCCATCCAGTACACACCTCGACGCCCGTCACAGTTCCCTTGTTCGATGATGTATGCCTACCAGGCGGAAGTTACTTTCGACCCAACAGATTTTGACTTCCGTTGGGGACATGGATCCGTAGATCTCTCAGACCGCCTGATGCTCAACGATGGTGGAAATCCATATATCGTTCCTGAACCCGAATTCATGGGAATTCCTTGGCGCCTTCTGCTCGATCCGACGAAGACCAGTGACCTCGGTTCCTTTTTACGTGGCACAACCATTGCTTATTTCAATAGCAACAACAAACTCAACAAGTATGTTGTCGAACATTGTCTACGTGAAAGCGACGATGTGGCCTATTTGAAGGTAGTTTTCCGCACTTCCAAGCAGGAAGTCTATCCGGCGTATCACCCAAAACGTCCGACATTCGTTCTTGTTATTCCACGGCATCTCAACGCTGTTTCACCTCCTGATACAACTCCCTTCTTGTTTCCTTACAACTCGGTCCCGTTCTCCCAATCCAAAAATTCCATGGGGCCAACTGAAAGCACCGGGCTAGATGATGAGTCTGTATGGAGAAGAATGGTACGGTCATTCCTTAAATGCTTTTGATACCCTTAAATGCTCTTTTGTTTCCCTCCATTTTTTGTTGCCTACGGCTGTGCAATATTGGATACCAGATTTGTGATAAATTTTATGACCTTTTTACATATTCTGGATCACCTTAATCTAGTTTTATGACTTCCCGGATTCGCTAGCGAACCCGGGCGACAGGAGTGTTAGGGTTGGAGACCTGGTCCTAGTCGTTCTGGTGGTGGAGTGAGCTCGAGGGGATGTGAACGGAGTGGTAGAGGTGGAGGGGTAAGATGGCATGAGCTGGAGGAATTGGGTAGTGCCGTTGTTCATAGAGCACATACCGTTTTGTTCTGACTCCACCCCATCGATGTTCAACGTTCAACCATAATCCGATTGTTGAGAGGCTCATGCCACTTTAAACCCAGTTTCTGAAGGACGAGATGAGCTGAATACAGGCGTAGTACGGCCTGGTGGACACTGAAGAGAACTTGGGTACGGTCACGGTACTCGACATTTAACCACGTCTTGACACTACTGGTGGCCCAGTCCCTTGCCAAACTCATTCCCAGCTCTATGAGTCTCCGTCTTCACTAGCGGAAACGGGGAAGTCAACGGAGAGAAAAGTTGGCCCTCCGAATCCTTTTGCACTTCGTCCAAAAACCCCCATCAGAAGCCCCCTCTCTCCTCAAAAATATTTGGCGAGCAGTACTTACCCCCGAGTGTTTCGAGCGCAGCAGAAAAGGCGGTACTATAGTACGAACGAACGAAGGAGAGAAACTCTGATAGTAGAGTAGATCCTTCGGAGATGAAGGAGTGGGGAAAGGCAGGGTGCGTACGAGGTCACTTCGGAGGTCGTGGAGGTTGTGCCTTGGGTTAGAAAAGGCTGTCCACTACGAAAAAGTGGGAATTCATGAGTATACCCAAGTGACGAAAATCCTGGAAACGCGTACTGTTCAACAATGTTTTGTCGGCGCGCAACCCAGATTACCCAACGGCCAAGAATCGACTCAGTCACTCTACGATTCACTGTGAGTGTGAAAGCAGGCTGTCACCATCTTCGGAGTGCCAAATGTCAAACGGAGGATGGAATCGGTGAAAAAGTGGTGGTAGGTGCCAGGTTCGGGATACCTTCGACGAAATATCTAACAAAAACGGTATGAACCAGCTGAGAGATCTGAGACACGGAGTCACAAAAGGAAAATTCACCTGGAGAGCGCTGGCTCTTTGTGTAACCGGCATGCGCCAGAGTTCGTCGACAGGCTACGAGAATTGGGTGTTGGGGTGGAGATCACGCGATTGTGTACAATCGTGTGCAAGGGCCCGATAAGTGACCCAGATCCGAGTCCCGCAGCCGTTGCAGGCTCTTTAGTGGCAAACAGCTGGACCACAGTGTTGCTCGTTCGTGAAGCCCATTATTTGCTATATTCGATATTCACTAAATAAGTTAATTAGGCTTCATATGACTACACCTTCGTCCGAATCTCTAACTCTCTTCCTTCCCGAATGCAGGGCGTGTTCGAGGGAACTAGTGTTAGGGATATATTTGCGCCTTTCTGCACGGTCGAAGGCAAGTATTTGAAACCCTCGCTCCCTTCTCCTGTTCAGCTCCGTTTCAGTGAACTATACGGTGGCGAAAATGAACCCAGAGCTCACCTGTAGGCTGTTCAACCACCCTTGAGCCTCATCGAACGCTGACAGAACTCGTCACCAAAATGCATAGTATTTGAAATGGAATATTGATAAGTTTCCCTATAAAAAGCTGTTCGTATATGAAGTAAAGTGTTGATGGATGAATAATGGATGGATGGACGTTCTAACACTCTTGCTTCCCAAGTCCGCTAGCAAATATCGCTAGGAAAGTGTAAGCCGCAGCAATCATATTTAAATTATGAATATACCTGACTACCATTCCATTGACCGTGTTCTTCAAATCCAATATTTCAACACGCGCATCGACTTCAATTTGTTTGCTCAAATCACCAAGCACGACAGCTGTTGTAACCTTCGCAATAGACCGCACCTAAGAATCGGATGATTAAGGTAGCCTGTATGGAACCAAACGGAAGTCATTACCTGTAATGTAAGGTTGGCTGCTAATTTTTTAACGACGCCGGTCAATTCATGCCATGTGCCTTCGACGTCGAGAACAAGAGCCTGGCCACCAAGTTTACTAGACAAGGCTTAATTGAGCCAACGTGAAAGAGCAGGAGCTTGGAGAGGATGTGCCTACCCTTCGGTGCCGACTTCTTGTGAAACACGGCTAACCTCTTTGGCAAACTGGCCGAGTTTGTCCACCTGTAGAAAAAGTCAATCATCCGACCGAGACACAACGTGTGCGAACACAAACCATATTAATAACGTCCTTCAGCTGGACCATGACTATGGGTCATAGGTCCCTCCCTCTACAGCATCTCTACACCTTCTCCACCGTTCTCCATCATTAATAGCGCAATCAAAAGCTATTCGAAATTTCTGTAAGCACAAACTTAGAACGTGAAAATCGGCAGAAAACTCACCAGGATATACCAAATGCGCCATAAACCTCTTCCGCCCATGCAGTTTCCTCACAACCGCTGCACCGTTCCGCATCGTTGATAGCGTGATGGAAAGCTATTAAATAGCCCTATCAGCACAAACTTGGATCGTAAAAAACGGCGGGGAACTCACCAAGATATGCCCCATGCGTCATATCTCTTCTCTAGTATCTCTACAACCGTTTTGCCCTTCTCCGTCGTTGATAGCGTAATCAGAAGCTATTAGAAATAAATGTAAGCACAAACTTGGAACGTAAAAATCTGCGGGAAACTCACCAAGATATAACCAAATGTGTCATGTGCCCTTTCCTCCCCATGCAATTTCTTCACAACCGTTGCACTGTCTCGTGTGTGGTTGATAACACGATCAAAAGATATTGGAAAGGCCATTTATAAGAACCTGCAAACGTACAAAAGGGTAAGAAACTCACGGAGATCCGGACCGAGCGATGGGAATCAAACAGATATCAATAACGCGTTCAGTTTCACTGCAGAGGTGATGGTCACGGATTTCCTGCTCAACTGCTTTGTTCTCGGCGACAAAGAAGATAATGTGTTCACTGTCGAAATTTCAAAGAACAAAAACGTCAGCATCCTCAAAGACGAGGTCAAGAAGAAAAAGGCCCCTCACCTCAATCACGTCGCTGCCTCGGACCTCGAGCTCTGGGAGGTTTCCTTTCCTATCGACGATCATGCGTCTAAAAAGTCGCAAACTGGCCCCCCTTTGAGACCTAATAAGAGGCTATTTTCGTTATGGCATGGTAACCCTTCGGATGATGACCTACACATTCTGGTAAAAGCGCCTGGTACGTTGCAAGCTTTCTTGTTCGGACTCTTCTAAAGCGATCCATACAGTCGATCCCACGCAACTGCTCTCACTCAACTGCTTCATTATCGGTGATATGGAAAATCAAATGTTTACTGTCAAGATTCCGAAGACAGACAACGTTAGCATCCTCAAAGACGAGGTCAAGAAGAAAAATTCCCATCGTCTCGGCCATGTTGATGCCTCGTACCTCGAGCTCTGGGAGGTTTCCTTTCCTATCGACGGTCTTGTTTCCAAGCAACCGCCAGCTCTTGGGCCTAGCTTGAGACCCCACAGGCTTTTATCCGACTTGTTCAACTCTGGGCTCGATGTCGGTCGTATTCACATCGTGGCGCGTGTTCCGCGAATGGGTATGTGTTATAATGTCTTCTATGATTTATTTCTCATGTTTCATCAAGGTTCATCGGCTCCTCCTTCCTCGTTCCCACCATCTGCATATAGAGACCCGATAAGACCTCCTGAGCAGTTAGCACAGGATCGCCAGCGTTTTTGCCACCAGCGTAAGCCAGATGCTCCTTCAAATGGAGGGGATCCCCAAAAGTTCCATGACGCGCAACAGAAGGATACACGCATTCCATGCAATCGCCCCTCCGGTTTCTCCCCAACCCTGCCCCCAACCCTCCTTCATCCCGTCTTTGGAAAATTCATCGATGACGCCGAGAACTCCATACCGACAGCAGATGACGTTCTATTTCTTCACGCGTTCGTGGCGGCTATGAGGGATATCTACGATGAGGAACACAAACGAAAGGAGACCGTTCTGAAGCTATTTCGTAAACACGGGATGGACGCAAAGCCTACGATGATTGGCAAATACACCACAGACGGCGATCTGTCAATTGGTGAATTCCGACTTCTAATGCTCGAATTTAAGAATGAGGTTGGTTCCAAGGGAGCCGAGCCATATTTTCAAGCCATCCTCTATTACCTCGAGGCTACGCGGAGTCTTGCCAGTAAACATCATAATTCCGTTTTGCCATGCATAATTGTACTCATTTTCGGTGCGATGTTTCCTTTTTCCCATCTGATTTAATCCTAATCCATTTCAGGTCCTTATGTTGCATTTGTTGGTGCTGCATGGACCGATCGCCCCACCGTGCAGATGTTGTCGCCTGCGATTCCATGTCATTATCATGACACCGATCTCAAAATGAGGGACATGTTGGTGCGACACCTTAAGGCTCTCCGGCGCGCTGTTCATTCTCTAGAGTCGTATTACAGTGGAAATTTAGTCTCGCCATCTCATAATCCTTTCCATCCGTATCCGACATCGTTTACAACTCAGGATGGATTGGTGAAGCGCTTCAAATATCATTCAAGCATGAAAGGCCGCAACTTGTTCTTTGGGACTATCGACGATGACAATGGGGCTGCAATTTGTGTTAAATTCGTTACTCGCTATTGTGAACAAGCTCATAGGTTCCTTGCGGAGCGGGGGTTTGCACCGAGACTTCATGCGGTCGAGCGACTTCCTGGTGGACAATACATGGTCGTGATGGATGATGTCAGCAACGACTACACCACTTTGTTCAACTTCATTCAGGACGACCCAGATTTACTGTTGAAGGATAACGAAGGCACTCGTAACTTGTTTGTGCAGACGGTCCGAGATTGTTTAATTCAGCTGCATCAAGCCGGCTTGGTGCATGGAGATATTCGTAATACCAACATTATGGTGAAAACCATTGGTCTCGACGATCTTTCGTTTTTACTGGTGGATTATGATTCAGGTGGCGAAATACGACAGGTGCGATACCCATTAGATTTGAATACTTCAACCGTCAAGCGGCCAGAAGGTGCCACGGGCGGGGCCATTGTAGAGGTGGAGCATGACTTAGAAATGTTGAATTACATCTGGGACGATTGTTTTCTTTAACAAAATATGATTGAATATGCCACTCCAAACTCAAGCTCTACCTACTTTTATTAATTCTCGGGTTCGCTAGCGAACCTGGGCGTCAATAGTGTTAGGAGAACGTGAAACCACACCTTGACGAGACCTTTGAGCGAATGAAAATAACCATGGAAATTGTCCAGCACAAATTCTCCCAAGTGGCTCGGATTCGAGAAGAATTGCCGCTTGTTTACTTGCATGGTTTCCTCAGAAGAATCAAAAAACAGAATATGACTCGACGGAAAGGCATATACTCCTCGTTGTCCTCGTTCTTTTCTTCGAGCTCCTCCCGGCGAATTCCCCCTGGTCCCTTACAGGTCAGGCATATATGGATGAGAACCCAGAAAAAGGATTCGAGGTCGTGGTTCGCATCATGGAACACACGGCGATGACCATGGAAGTATCATTGCGATTCGAGAATTTCATCACTAGTATATGGGGGCGTCCCCTTCGAGTGTATTAGCGGGGTTGTGGCCTTTTTGAAATAAGGAGGGACATGCAATTCTTGATCCCTTCTGACGCTCACTGGCATCAAAGTTAAAGTTGTACAACATCTCGACCTATTAGAGTCAGAACAAGTCAGACATGCCTACCTGTTTCCATCGTAGGTCGCGGACTGTGCAAACCTGGTCTTTGGTAAGGCCACGGAAATTGGAGGCGTGTCGTAGGCAACGTCTTTTGAGCCAGGGCTGGTTAGATAATCTCGAACGCCATGGTCTGCGGGAGGAGGGCCTGCGAGAAAGGATTAACGCGTGGTCGAGTACCCAGAGCAGAGGCCACACCCACCTGTAGATTTTGCTCTCCGAAGATTTAAGGGTATGACGAAGCGACCCTTGGCAAGTCCATCTATGCCACGCCCGAAGATTGAACAATGGCAGCAAAATTAGCGTAGACCCTGAGGTCTGAAGGATTGTAATGGGATTCAATGTGCTCCCACAGGCCGTCCGCAGCGTCGCCCTAGAATGTGCTCTTTCGGGTGGCTAGAAGCTAAATTCAACAACGAGTGTCATAGTTGGTTGTCGGTGAACGTACCTTCTTCTTGGTCGTCGTGAAGACGTTCGTAACCTCTTGTCCTGATAGACTTTGGCTGTTGCGAAGGGTATCCCCAGGTCTATACAGATTATGAGCATCACTAAAAAAAAGACAACGGGAACAACGCACGTCGTGGTGGTACCATTTCCGACCAAATTTTCTTTCTTGGCAGGCACATTCTCCTTCTGGTGGGCCGACTTGCCCATGCTTCCACCCCAGAGCAGATCGTCGAGCTGCGGAAGCAAAACGAGGTCGAGAAGGTTTGTCGTTTGACGGTGTTTATCACAAGCGGAGAGAAGGTGTTGGGCACATGAAGCTAGGGTGCGACAGAAGTATTCGAGATGACAGGCAGTTCACGGAGGACCGGAATAATGGCGGACGATTTCAAGGTATTATTGTCTACCTGGGTATTGTCCTTCGTTGTTACCAAGGATTTGGAAATGCGGTTGGCAGGGTAAGGGGAAGGCCGCGAGGAACTGCAGGATCAAACACGACGTGGACGGAGTTCCCGATGCGATGGATGGTTTTTCGACGATACCTTGTTGGGTGATTCATGGCGTTCAACATTCTTGAAGGCCATCGCTGCTTGAATCGCAGAGTACGTGCGCTTCTCGATGCGAACGCATGGGGATGCTTCCATCGCAGAAACAAGAGAGCGGCAGCGAACATGCCCAGCACCTGGCATCTGCAAATTATCGTCAGCGAAAAACTCATGAGCAAAATGATCGACACCTACCGATATCATAGTATCGTCTTCATGTACAGGACCGTGACTGCCATTCAAGCTGAGGACAGACAATGGGCGGAACTGATAAGGGGGTAGAAGTCCAGTTGCATAGGAATGTGACATGTCCGCCGAAAACAGAATTGGACGAGACGGAGCTGCGTTGACCCGTCTTCTCGAAAAGAGAGAAGCGCCTCTCTTTCGATTTTGATATCGTGTTCCTCGAGGGGCAGATAACAATGACGA
>Ga0307517_10011121_pt1 | contig 12498 bp, 5 predicted proteins | sample 23_EM_MG_FD_194515 | JGI IMG/M metagenome (GOLD analysis project Ga0307517, IMG submission 194515) | Populus trichocarpa ectomycorrhiza microbial communities from riparian zone in the Pacific Northwest, United States - 23_EM | ecosystem: Host-associated > Plants > Roots > Unclassified | place...
ATTTTTTATCTATCAAATTTGGTCCTCATTCTTTTGATTGTTACTTATTTTATTTGAAATAATTTATGAAATGTTAATTATTATTATTTTAATTTCTTCATTTTTAATTTTTTTTTTAGATTTGATATCTATTATTTTGATTATTATTTATTTTATTTGAGATAATTTATGAAATTATATTTTTTTTCAATTTCATTCTTATTCAACTTTTTAATTTGTAAGATTTGTTTCTCATTATTTTAATAAACTTGAAAAAAAATAAAACATTAATAAGTTATTTTCCAGCTCATTTTCCATGACATAACCAAAATTGGAAAGTGTTTTCCAATTTATTTTCCATTATACTACCAAACATCGAAAAATAATTCACTTTCCCAGAATTCACTTTCCTGTAATTCACTTTCCTGTAATTCACTTTCCAAAAGGAAACTACTTTCCAGCAAACAAACGGGTTCACACCTGTTTGTTTATTTTAAAAGTCAGTTACGACGTGGCTGGAAAAACAAGGTTTTTTTTTAACCCAAAAACTTATTTAAACCATTTTATTTTTACCCAAAACATCTAAAAAACACCCAAGAAATCATGTTAAACCAATCAATAACTTAAAAAAACAAAAAAAAAAACCGTCCAAAAACTCGAAATTAACCTGAAACTAAGAAACTTTTCAAGCTCGTATATGTTTGTTTAGGTGTTTCTAACATAAAAAAACATCTAATTTTAATCTTTTTAATCGTATGAAACTTTTTGACATAAAAATAAATTGTTTTGGTGGCCTAAATATTCCCTAATAATAACTCTCTCTTTAAGCCAGAATTCAACGACCTCTGTTTTCTTCTCCACTTAAAAAAGGGATTAAAAAATAGAAAAATAAAGTTTGGTATAAAAAAATATATTTTTTTATAATTATAGGGATCGGTTATCCAATAGCTAAAAAAGATGGGGGATGAAAATAAAATTTTGAAACAAATTTCAAAGCGGCCACCTATGTAACCCATGTTTTTCACTACAGTCTCTTGTCTTTTAATTCAACCCTTACCCCTAAAAACAAAATGCAATTGGGCTTGAAAAGGCTTAATTGTGCACATAAAAAGTTCGAGGATGAAATTGAAATTTTTCAAAAATTTTATTATTACAATCCACAGTGAAATGTGAGAGGGGTAATAATATATGTGTCTACAGTAAAATAACCATGCATTTTATATTATAGGCAATACTAGCTATGTTATTTGCATTTCACCGCGGGTCAAATATTTGTTTTTCGGTAAAAAAATAAATTTATTGGTTTTTCTACTGTGTTTTTGGATAAGATTTTTTTTAATCATAAATAGAAATGATTATACACACATCTAATTAAATAAATCAATATTTGATCAAGAGATAACATAACTAAGATTAAGATATTTGATCTTGAAACTGAAAAAAAAAACATGAAGATCATTTTTCAATAAATTAAATGTTGAATAATTAAATTAACCAAAAATCAAATTTGAAAAAAGACCTAAAAAGACCAAAGTAAACTCGTGATCGCGTTCATGAGGCTGGGATCGATTGACGCATAAAAGGCAAACCCAAGAAAACAACTTAGCATAATTCTCAATAAAAAAAAAGTAGAGTGATGAAATTGAAATTGAATTTTTTTTAAAAAAAAAAACAAAGAAGACCAACTTGTAATTTTCAAGGGAGGAGAGAGAAAAAAAAACAAAAAGGCCCACTTGCGATAAACCGGTCAACCATCACCGACATAAGTCATATTAGGAGGATGAGGACGCGACAACATTTCCAACGACATGACAGAAAGGCAGTTTCTATCATTGGGAGACATCGCACACGCTGTTCAAAGTGTGGGAGCGCCTCACACTCGCCACCAACTTTTTTCATTTAAATATTAATTAATTAACTTAAATAGATCAAATTACCCTTAATGGTTAAAGAACTAACAAAAAAAAACATGTATGAAAAGACTAAAAGGTCACTGGACTTATGCTTTATTTTTTCCTGATTCTAATGGCATAATTATCCTTTTATTATTTTTAAGTGAAAAGTCTAAAATACTCTCTACCAACAATTTAAAAATTTCAACTTCAAAGGTAATTAAGTTGTTTTACTATTTCTAAAATAGTGAAAAAGTCACATACACCCTTGGTGAAAATTTTTAATGACTAATAGGTCATCTGAAAAAACCAAACTACCCCTAAAAAAACTTGCATCTCATTTTTTATTGGAAGGGAAATGATGCAGACCTCGTGATCACGTACTCATACAACTCACAATCAAGATTGAAATTTGATCATGGAAAGTTGAAAGAGGTCCGATAGGAGTGTAACACAATGAAAATCTGTCCCAAGACACCAACACTGTTAGAATTAAATTGAATGACGTCACGAAACCAGTTAATCTTTAATAAGTTATTTTAGTTTTTTCAAGAATTAAAGAATGAAAGAGTCACTTTTACACACAAGTTGGAAATTCAGAACGATATTATTCAATGTATGTCGAATTTTAGGCTTACAAAGAGTTTAAATACTCTTAAAAAATAAACCTATTGAATCTACCCTGGTTGACTAAACTAGCCCACTTACAAAATTACTCTAAAAAATAAAACAAAGATGGTTAACATTTAATTAAAAAAATAAGATTAAATGTAAACCTTGGAGTAAAGGAATTTTCAAGGATGAAATTCTTTTAATTTTTACCCTTCTCTCTCTCTCTCTCTCTCTCTCTCTCTCTCTCTCTCTCTCTCTCTCTCTCTCTCTCTCTCTCTCTCTCTCTCTCTCAATTTAAAACCACAAATGTATGTTATTTATTATTATTTTTAATTATATTCAATTTATAATTATTTTTATTACATTGAGACAAATCATTGTATATGATTTTTCAACTCTTATCAAATATTCTTAAAATGTTTTCTTTCTTGAAACTTTTTCTTTCTAACATTTTTTATATCTTTAATATTTCACCCTTAAATCTTTCTACTCTAGAATTTTCACCCCATGCTAAAAGTTAAAATATAGGTCCGGAATCTTCTTAGCAGGACAAATTTGAGGGTATTTGAAATTATGATACATAGTGCTTTTTAAAATAGTTTCTTTCTTGAAAATACATCAAAATAATTTTATTTTTTCATATTTTTTTTATATTTGAAATCGACACATTAAAAAACTCTAAAAAAACATCAAATTAATGCCTTTTCTAGCAAAAAATACCTAAAAATAGAAGCAAAATCATTGTCAAACACCCAATTAAAAAAAAAAATACTAAATCATGTTGTAAAAATATTATTCATTCAAACTCATGGGACTATGGAGTGGAACAGTCCCTTGAGCCTATATACCTTTTTAGTGTTTTTTTTTCTTCAGGTTCACGGCTGGGTTGGTTATTGCAGACTTTGGCTGAGTTTGTTGGGGATTTGCTTGGTTCTCTGATGTTTTTACTAACATGCCTAAGCTTTGGCTTGACTAGCCTTTCTTTAGCTATTTTTTTAGGTTAGCTATGCTATAGGAAGAGTTGTTTGCTGTCAATTTGTGCATTAAATAAGTGGGGTAGTGACATCATTAATGACACTTATTTTCTTTCAAATTGGGTCTCTCTAAATATTGAAAGAGTTGTCGTGGTTTGCTTGGGGAATAATATCACATTTGTTTGAAATAAGGTTTTGCACTCTTTGCATGTGATCTCATTGTGCAGCAAATCGTGTTCTCTTTTTGGTCTGACCAGAAATTGGAAATTCCCTGTTCTTTTTTAGTTTACAGGCAAATGCTTTTTCTTTTGGTTTGTCTGTCTCAATGCATGTGATGGACTTCTACTGGGGGTGTTTTCAGATTTTCCTTTCTACTGTTTTTTAGTTGGTGAAATGTCAGTTCTTGAGAGTCATTATAACAAGGGTTTTTCTTGCGGGTGGGTTTCGAGGTTTACAGTAGGCTATTCATTTTTTTTTGTTTCACTTAGATTCAAGTCTGTGCATTACTCTTTGGCCACCGGTTGTTGCACCATCAGTTTAGTCTTTTTTTTTTTCTCTCCATTGCCTCTCATGCTATCTTTGTTTAGTTTGTTTTCTGATGTATTTTTTAGGGGGCGTTGTTTCATTCAGATTCTATCAGTTTGTAGGTGTTGCATGTGTGGCATATTTTGCGTTGAACCTGTTGCCCTTTGCTACTGTCAGATTGTTTCTATTATTGAGGTTAGCTGATGTTTGTGCCATTCTTTTGCTTGGTTGTTTTTAACATTCTTGTCATAATGCTTTTCATGCACAACTTCTGCATCAATATTGGTTCTTTCTGCAAGATTTAGCTGGCGTTTAATGTCATTTTATGTTGGAATTTGCATATGTTTCTTCCATTGTTTGCAAGGTGCCCAACCTTATTTTTGTCTTTCCTTGCGTTTCATTGTGCTTTTAATTGTATACGTTGCTATATTTTCTTTGGTTTGTTCTTTTTTCCTGCTTGCATTCTATTCTCACCATAATTAATTTGTGTGGTGCGTCTGTTATTAGCAGATTGTTGAGCTTTTCTAGCCTTCTTTTTGGTTAGGTTGCTTTGTTGAGATTAAGACTTGCTTGCCTTACTCTGGTGGTATATGTAAGTATTTATGGCCTATAAGATTAATGGTTGACTTTTCTTGCTTTGTTGGACTCTGTTACCAGCTTCTCTGTTTTTTTCATATGCTTTTTAACAAGCCAGCGAATATATTGCTTGCTAAGAGTTTGTTTTGAAAAATGTTTCTCCTCTGTTTTCTTCCCCTTTGATGGCCGTCAAATTTGTGCTTTAAATTCCCATCTTTATTTATTTGGCCGATTCATGTTGCAATTTACGTTTGTTCTTTTCATGGCTGGCCCTTTTGATTCTAGTCATTCATTTAGTGCAACATAGAATGTTTTTTAAGTTTGGCGCATTGCTTTGAATAATTGGTTGGTCAAGTTAAACATTTTGTTATACCCTTGCTCACCAAGATTGCTCTTTAGGTACCTTAAAATCTCTTCACCTCGACCAATCCTTTGAGCGTTTATTGTTACCATCACTTGGATTCTTATTTGCACACGTTTCCTCTTAAATGATTTAGAAGTCAACGAGCATATTAGGCCAACTTTTTAAAGTTGGTAGATTAATTAACTTGGTTTTTGCCACCGTCGGCATATAATGATAGTGATGACTCTGGTAACAAATTCAATTTTTTATTTATTTCTTTCTTAACTAAGTGTGATAAACTTTGATTTGCTTCCCTTTAAAAAACAAAAAATTGCTACAGGTCCACCCAGGAAAGTAAATATTCTAGGTTCTGTTAAAAAATACTTTATTGGTCACACAAGTTTCATTTGAATTGATGTTTAGCTGCACATATTTTCTCTTATAAAAAAACAATTTAGAAGTCAATAAGCATTTTAGGCCAACCTTTTTAAGTTGGTAGATTAATTAACTTAGTATTTGCTATCGTAAGCCTATAAATAAGAAATTCAATTTTTTTGTTTGGTTTCTTTTTTAACTAAGTATGATAAGCTTTGGTTTGTTCCCTTTTGGACAAAAGAAAAAAAATGGTTGCAATTTCACCCTGGTAAAGAAAAACACTTCATTGGCCAAACAAGTGCTATTTGGATTGTGGTTTGGTGGTTGGAAAACAGAATGAACAGAAGGATCATTGCATTTGGAACCTGGAATTTAAGAAACAAGAATGCAAATTGGTGGCTGCTTTGTTCTGCACATCCTTAACCAAGATAGGGGCCTGAGAGTTTTTAATGCTTTTTTTTAGGGTGAATATTGTTGCCATTACTGTATGTTGTTGAGCTGAGACTGATAATGATTGCAGGCGTGTTGAATTCACTTCGACAAGAAAAACAGTCTTTAGATGGTTTGTTGAATTACTAGCGCTGATGATTTTTTGATGTGAATAAGGAGTTATTGTCATTCTTAGGTTGTGTCTTTATTTGGGCTACATATTAAAAGGCGAAAAAAAAAACATGTGAGCAATTTTGATTGGGTTGTGAAAACAAAGTGTCAGGTTTACATTGTTAATCACTGTGGGTAGAGCCACCGATTGCTTTTTAATGCTTTTATCATATGGGTTTAGCAATTACTAGTTAGGTAGCCCGCGTTACACCTATGACTCAACCTTTTAAAATATCATAAAAATCTAAGATCCAAAAGCATTGGGTTTGACTGGAACGTCGGATCCAAGAGCGTTTAGTCTGGCTGCAACGCCAAACCCAACAATAATATTTAATTTATCTGTCAAAAATTTTATGTTTTTTAATCTTTCAAAAAACATTATGGATTTTCTTTGATGCTAATAATAGTTTTTTAAAATTTAATAATAATAATAATAATAATTTTTAATTTTACACTTCAAATCAAATCTATGGTTGTTTTCCAATATTGATAATAATTTTTTTTTCAAATTTATTAATTATTTTATTAATAATATTAATTATAATAAAAAAAATAATATTTATAATACAAATAATACTATTTTTAATATTAATATTTTTAATTATAATAAAAATAATAATATTTATAAGACAAATAATAATATTTTTAATTATAATAAAAATAATAATACAATGAGCCCCAGTTACTCAGTTGATCTTATAAAAATAATAATACAATGAGCAACACCTGATCTTCTCCCAGCCCCCAGGTACTCAGTTGTTTTAGATTTTGGTCCGAGTCTATATAATACAACCTTACATTGTTCGAAGCTGTTGCATCTTCTTGTTTCATCGATGAAAGGTTTTGTCTTGTCTCTAGTTGGTACTGAAATTTCTCAGCAAGTGGACAGTTTCCTTTGTTAAATGTCTCTATGAAATGACAACGACTGCAGATATACTACATGGATGTAAGTAACGCTTCTAATTCTGCTGGATCATCAACGGTAAAAAGTTGTAAATTTCTGGATCTCTTTCTGTTCTGTTTGATTTTGCAATATATGTGTGTGTGCATGTATGCTATCAGCCAAATATAAATCACAAAATAATGATCTTGCTCTTTTAAGTTGCTACTTCCGAGCTAGTACAATGTTCTTGAATTTTTAGTAAAATAAATGTACGAGACATAACTCAATTGCTTCCATTGCCCAATATTCCTGTTCGAATAAACCATGCACACTCTGCAGTACTGCAAGAATCTGTTAATGTAAGAGCTCAACTTTCTCTATCTTTCCTTTAGGAGGTGAGATGGTATTTGAATCACTCATAGTGTTTCAACTACTCGAGTTTGTTCTGTTATGTAGACGAGTTTGATTGTTGGTATGTGCTGTACCTTCTGTTGATCTTCAATGAGGCCACTTCGGAATCTCTGCAACAATTGCTCATGCATATCCTCCAGATGCAACTTCTGAAGGCCATTAAGATGCTCAATCCCTTGAGGCAACGCCTTCATCGCTTGACAACGAATTAGATACAATTCCCGGATGCTTGGCAGCGAATTCTCCTCCAGTTTCATGCTATCCAATTGCACAAGCTCTACAAGATTCAGTTTGTTCAGTCTAGGGAACCATCCTTCCTTGAAGTGCAAGGCCCTGCCATCATATGCTTTCTTGAGCTCAAGGAACACTAGACTGGGAAGTACATGGATAGAAGAAAGTATATCTTCTTGGAGACGAGAATAACCCAAATACAAATGCGTTAGATTTTCCAAGGACCCAATCCAGGGAGGTAACCTATTCAATTGACCGATCAAGGTTAGTTTCTGAAGAAATATTGGAGTCAAAAGTAATGCTTCCAATTGAAGTTCCTCTTCTGTATTGGTTGCCATCACACGTAAACAGAGGAGGCCTGTCAACTTTTGAATTGAATCGCACAGCTTTGGTCCATCAGCAGCTCTCAATTTTGCAATCTCCAACCGTTTGAGACCAGTCAAGTTCCCTACCTGCTGGATTAGCTCTTTCTCTGCTTCAATACATGCAAGAGTCTGCAAACTGCGGATGTTCCATATTCCCCTCGGAGCCTGCATACTAAGGAGAGCATCTGTTGTTCGAGAGTTCTGACCGTTCTTGTGGAGCATAAACAGATGCCTCAAATTAGATAGTTTTGATATTCCACTTGGTAGCCTTTCTATATAGGTATTCCATACATCCAATGTTTGTAACTTGTTTAGCCTTTCCATCGATTTGGGAAGCTCCCTTATATCTGTATCTCTCAAGTTCAAGTACCTTAGATTGAACAACTCAACCAGTGTTCCTGGCATGGTCTCAATGGGAACACCCTCTAGATCAAGAACCCTTAGAAATTTGAATTTTGATGACACAACAGCTAGAGAGAACGAAGAGCACGTATCTGTTGGAAACACAAAGAAAGAGCGAAGATGGTGTGACATGGCACTGCCCAATCGGATGCTTTCACCAGTACTATAAACTGATAACCTGCGGATTTTTCCTTCTAGCTTTGATGGGTAACCATCATACGCTGTGCAGAAATTCTCCTTTTCAGATATCGTCATAGCTAGTTCACGCATGACATCTTGTACTCGACATATCTTCACCCTCCCAGCATCATTAGTCTCTGTAACTTGAATCAGGCTTCGGAGGACAAGTTCTGTGAGGTACTCCTCTGCTATCTCTTCCAAGGTCATACCTTTTCTTTCTCGGATGAACCCTTCTGCTATCCATAGCCTAATTAGCTTCTTCCTCCTAATTGGGTAACCATCGCGGAAAACACAACAGAATAAGAAACAATACTTGAGGTAGAATGGTAAATCATTGAAGCTCAACAGCAATATTCCCTTCACTTGTTCCAGCATGGGATTGTTGCTTAGTTGCCAATTGAGGCTTTCAAGGACCTTCTTCCATTCCACGACCGTCTTGCTTCTTGAACACATGAGGCCTCCAACTGCCACTATTGCAAGTGGCAAGCCCTCACATTTCTTCAAAATGGCCATAGCTAAATGTTTAAGCTCTTTGGGACAAAGGTGATCCGTGTCATTCCAAAATGCCTTTTTGCACAAGAGGGCCCAAGCATCTTTCTCTTGAAGAGGCGCAAGCTGATGGACACGGCTTCCAATTCCAACAGAGGTAGCTACATTCTTGTTCCTAGTTGTGAGGATAATTCTGCTTCCATATCTATTATTGGGAAATGCAGTTCTTATTATACTCCAAAGATCTATGCTCCATACATCATCTAGGACAATAACATACCTTTTCAGGTGCAAATAATCAATAAGCATACCCACAAGCTGTCTGTAGTTCATTGAACCCACGTTGTTTGGTATCACCACTGATGTCGCGCCAAATAGCTCCTTGATGATGCTTCTCAACAGCTCGCCAGTCCCACATGTTTGAGACACAGATATCCATGCCCAACAATCAAAGCCTCTCTTGATTATATGATTGTTGTAGACTCTTGTGACTAGAGTGGTCTTACCAAGACCACCCATTCCCACAATTGAAATAACAGTCCGGCGAGGTTCATCCTCCATTAACCATCCAAGCAGCTGCTCCGTGCTCTCTTCCATTCCCACTATATCATCATCATCTACAAACGTTGCCGATTCTCCATAATGTTGCCACCTATCGCCAGCAACATTTCTTGTAGCCTCCTCATCAAGCTGATCAAAACCATATCGCTTGCTTCTCTCTGAAACCTCATGAACCTTAGCTATGACCTTTTGTAGTTTTGAAGAAATTCGATGCCTTGAAGTTATGTTCTTGGGGAATTTGACCACGCCTTCGACGATACCCTTGAATCCATTCTCAAGAGGTTTCTTATATTTGTGATGCATGAACTCATCTATTATATCCTCGACTTCATACGCAACCTCTCTTACTTGCCTCACCCATGTTTCCACTGAATCACTCTTTTCCTTTCTTCTTTCTGCATCTCTTAAGAATGATTTCATGCTCTCTAGCTCAAGTTTGATTTCTTCTATTTTATCACGAGCATCTCCCAGCAGTGATGCTTTTTGCAGTAGGATTGTAGTTAGTTTATCAAGTAAGAAACTCACAGCACCATCTGCCATCTTTCACTCACAAATCTACTTCTGCTTCACTAACTGTTTTCCTCTCTTTCCTTCATTGCAATTTACAGGGATGGTGAGAGGAAGGTGAGAGGAAATGAGCAGGAAAAACAGTTTGTAACTTTGTATGAATTTAATACACATGGCCTGATAAAGTAAACCTCCAGGAAGACTTTGTACAAGTCAATACCGTGAGCAATTGCGAGTAACAGCACACACATGAAGACCTCTTCAAAGGTATTAAAAACTATAGAAATACATAAAAATAATGAGATTGTTGACATCTCTCTCTTTAATAAGATATAAGATGCTTGTACCATATTTAAGGGTCTTAATATATGCTTTTTCATACCGGTTCGAAAACTATAAGTTTTGTGTGACCGGGGAGGGGATTTCACAATTTTTATATTTGGAAAGCCTACCAGTCAAGTTTAAAACCTTTTTGGGCCTAATAGTGTGTAAAAACATACCGTTACAAAAACCAAGAGTTCTATGGAATTGAAGCTTTAGCAAATTTTGCGCTTCCAAAGCCCTATTGATAAACTTTAGCCATCTTTGCGGTAATCACAATATGTTTTGGCATACAAGTGCGAAACCATAAAGTTTTTCTTGATAGTAGAAGATTGTAAATCTTTGTTATGAAGCTTTCATGATGTAATTTTAACCTATAAATCTTATTTTTTTATAAAAAAAAATGACATACAGTATAATTATCTTGATAGCATTTAATGAAAGATCAATATCCCTTACCTGATCGGAATATGGTGAGTTCTTTGAAAGATTTTTATACACCTAAAAAGGTGTAGAGATTAGAGTTTAAGACGTCAATTGTAGCTAAGCTCGTAGAGACTGAGTTCTTCCCTGAAATTAGACCCAAGAAAGGTTGGTCATTATCTTGGACTTGGTTGACTAGAAAGTCCAAGCGCTTTGGGTCTGACATGCGTGTCAAACTCACGCTACCTTAAGCTTGGCGCATTGCCAAGTCCAAATGTTTTGGGCTTGGCGGAGTGCTAAGTTCAAACGTCTTAAAACTGATATGCGTGCTAGACTCACGCCACTTTAGACTTGACGCATTGTCAAATCCAAGCGCTTTGAGCTTGACAGACTTTCAAGTCCAAGTGTCTTGAGTGTCAAACCCACGCCACCTTGAACTTGACGCACTGTCACGTTCAAGCATCGGTGAACAACCTTGGTTTTTCTTTAAGTTTTTTCCCTTGTAATAGTTTAAATCCAACTACGCTTTTGCAGGTTGTGTTGTTGCTTACATGGTTTTTAGCTTTTAAGATTTTTCAGCTTTTTATTTTTATTTTAGAGTGATGACCTGCCTACTTGTTTTTTTAATTATCTTTCCATGAAAGGCTCCAGGCTTTGGCTTTGTGCTGGTCGTCTTTGATGCTTCTTTTCTAAAAAGATTTCCTTTGTTCATTTCCTCGAATAAACAACTATGATGTTTTTGTTTTTTCCACCCTTCCTATAGGTAACTGGACTGCTCTCCCGCTGCTCTATTCGCATTAACCTTCCTCCTAGTAGTGCACGTGCCTTCTTGAGTTATTTCTTCAAGCTCTTTTTTTTCAAAGTCTGCCTGTGTGGTTCAAGTGCAGGAATTGTAATTGGTTTGCATCCTTTGTCTTTCTATTTGAGCTGTCCTCTTCAGTTGTTAAGTTAGCTTTGAATTGTCGTACACTGCCCTCTGCAATTCCTGCTCGCCTTTTTCTTGGCTTTGCTGGACAAAGTTAGGATTATGAGCTGTTCCATTGCCTTTCTTTTTTTATATAATTCCATCAGCTTTTTTGCTATTTGTATATGTTCTTCTATATGCTTCTGACTCGTGTAGCTTCCCCTGCTTTCACTTGCTTCCTCGCTGTCCACTTTTTGTTTTACTTAATTATACACTGTTGCTGTCTGTTGCTGGGTATTTGAGATCAGTCATTGCTACCACTTAATGGCCTTCCATTGAATGCGATTATTTATTCCATCAAGGTAAATCTCTCTCTTCCCCGTTTAGCCCAACTGTTTTATATGAGAAGGGAGCTTTATCTAGTTTATTATGTAAGACTCTGTATCTTTCGATTTGTTGCTGCTATTTTTAATCCAGAATTTATGATTACGAGGAGGAATGGAGGATTATAGAAATTGATGACTTTTAAAAAATCTTCTTCATCATCTCAGACCAACTTCTTTGGGGATGTTTGTCCATTCATGCCGCAGGGGCGGAGCTAAGATTAATTATTAGAAGGGGCCAAAATTAATATAATAAGATATAATATTTATTTTAATTTATTGTACATGAGTTGTAAAAAAATCATGTATAATTTAGTTTTATTCAAATAACTTACTACAAATATATAATGACATTTGTATAAGATAAAATGTTCGAAGCAATACCAAATTAAATCAAAGCAACGAAGTTAATTTCATCTTCATAATATATTCATCACTTTAATGTTGTTAGTCTTTATACCTATCAAATATAAACATACAAAGTATATAAGAAACATTAGCTAAAACGAAGCATTATTTATATTCGATAAACTTTGAAATAAAGCAAAAAATAATAAAGAAT
>Ga0307517_10011122_pt1 | contig 12497 bp, 12 predicted proteins | sample 23_EM_MG_FD_194515 | JGI IMG/M metagenome (GOLD analysis project Ga0307517, IMG submission 194515) | Populus trichocarpa ectomycorrhiza microbial communities from riparian zone in the Pacific Northwest, United States - 23_EM | ecosystem: Host-associated > Plants > Roots > Unclassified | place...
CTCTCTCTCTCTCTCTCTCTCTCTCTCTCTCTCTCTTTTAATATCGGCGTACTTGGTACCTCCAATAGGTTTTTGGCATGATAACTTGGGATCTTCCGATATAGTCCGACTCCGTCGAAATTCCAGCAGATTTTAATACGAAGACCATGAATATATATAGAAAAAAAATTAATTACTCTGTTTTTCGGTTGACATGAGATTGTTGTTTTTATCCCGGAACGGGGGATGTTACACACATAGTCAATTGTTCTTTGATAAGTTCTTTTAGTTCTTTAGAGAACTAAGAAAAGGAGAATATATCACCACTCACACATAAAGTTATGGCATAAGATATTTATTAATCTGAAAAACTCATGGCCCCCACACGTTTGATTATGGCTTTATTTATACTGACTCTAGACTGTTGTGGGTTGATTTTGAAGTCTTCTTGCCTTGTTGTGCTTGGTTTCCTTATTTTGCATAGACAATTAATGAAGAAAATCTCTCTCTTTTATATCCGTCAATTTAGTTTCCTTCCTAGACTAGGAGAATCATTAATTAATCCTTTCTAGCTTAGGAAATTAGATATGGAAACCCTTTGATCCACACGAATTGGGCTTTTCTTGGACTTGAATTAGTCCAATTAGAATATGCTCCCTAGGCATCCCAAGCTCCTATCCATCTTGCTCCATATGTTTATAAACAAGCCCATTCAATGCCTCTTTAAGCTTCTTTGCCATAACTCTTGTAATTGGCGTATTTGGTACCTCCAATAGGTCTGTGGCATGATTAAGGGGTTGGTGATGCGAACCTCGTGATCACGTGGTCACGCAACCCACACGCAAAGACACCAATTCCTGGAAAGCCAAGTAAATCAGGTTTGATAGGAGTGTGACACAAAGATAACTTGTACCTAGGCACCAGCATTGGAAACGGAAACCCCCCCACCCAACGAATATTGATTCGCGAACGAGAAGTATAAGGATGACGTCACGAAGATAATTGTTCTTCGATAAGTCATTTTCAGGTCTTTAGATAACCAAGGAAGGGAGATTATCCCACCAACACACACACACACAAAGTGCGGCAAGCAAGAAGTTTTTATTAATCTGTTTACATGTCAGGTTATGCCTTTATTTATACTCACTCTAGACTTAAATAAACCCTAATAGACCCCCCTTAGGTGGACTTATATGAAGCCCACTTACAATTGATCCTAATAAATAATAATAATAACCCAAAGACTAAGAAAAAAATAATACAAATCCAAAAATTACCATCCTAAATATGCTAGAATCAGATTTGTCACCATTAAAAAGTCCCAAATAGACTAGGAAATCTGATCTAAAGGTAGAATTTATTCTAAAGTCTTCTTTCCTTTTTGTAGCTAGGATGAATAAGGAATCCTTGTAAGAAAAGGATTCTGAACATTTATGAATCCTTGCCACACATGGAAACTATGTTGCAGCCCATTAAAGATCTTTGAAGAATTAGGAGATTCCCAAAATAAGCTGCCATATCCTTTTAAGAAAAGAATCCTAGCCAAATAGGAAGTCCACAAGTCAAAAGGAAGTAAATAACAAAATTCGTACAGCCTCTGTTGACCCGTCTTTCGATGCCTTCCCAAACTCTGATTGCCCTGAAATTTAAACCAAGGTAGGACAACATGTCAGGAGACTCTATGTAAATTTTCAGCTCGATCCAACGGTCAGATTGAGAATTATGACTGTTGCTGTAAAACTGGATAGGTGCACTTTTTACGTCAAAATCCGAATTTGACCTTGCCTGGATCGTATCAGTTGGGCTGATCCACATCACTTTCTTTCCTTATGTAGCTAGGATGAATAAAAAATCATTGTAAGAAAATGATTTTAAAACATCACACTTGGAAATTGTGTTGCAGCCAATTAAAGATCCTTATAGAACTAGAAAAGCCAATAACAAGCCACCACATCCTTGTAGGAAAATGATACTTGTCAAATAAGAAGTCTCCAAGTTAAAATGCAGTAAATAACAAAATTTGTACAGCTTGTTCTGATTGCAAGCCCTTCTCGAAATTCGATTCACTTGAAATTTTACCCTAACATAGAAAAATACCTCTTTGGTAAAGTTTTAGCTAGACCCAACAGTTTGATTTGGAGTTATGCTCAATAGCATAAAACTAGACGGTAGGGAATTTTACGTCAAAATCTGAATCTGACCTTGCTTGGATCGTATCATAATTCCCTTCAACTAGTTGCATCATCTCTAATTCTTGCCCGTATTAAAAAAAAGCCATGTTCACAACTCAGATGAATGCTACAAAGTTCAGGATTATTGATCAGACTTGCTTAAATGCAAAATGAATTATCAAGGAGTCAAACATCGCAAGGGTAGGTTCTAGTAGGGTAAACATTCTAAAGGTAGGTATTGGTCATTATATGAGGGGTAAGTTTACTATATGGTTTAAAAAACAGGTCTATGATCTACATAGTGACCACCTCTCTTAGAGGCAGTATAGGGGTTTACAAGGATTGGCTGGGGAATAATATGATTACCATAACCAAGCAAACTCTCATATCATAGTTGGGTGTTTCACGAATTTAAACCCTGACTGAAAGTCACGAATAAAACCATATAGGATGTCAAAAAATGCATGAACAATATATGTAAAAATTGCGTGCTAAAATTAAATCACCAAAAAATAAAAAATAAGACAAAAATAAAATAAAGCACAAATAAAGTAAGACACAACGAACAAAAAGATAAACAAAGTTTAGTCTTGTCATGATGTGCATGACGTTGAATAACGGACCTGCCTCCTTGATTGAGGCGTGTTTTGGGTAGAATCATACAGTTATGATTTTATAGAGTTACCACCTAGTATCATGATCACTAGGAAACATATGGTTTGCAAGAGTCTGAGTAAGGGGACTGGTTGTGAATGGAAATACATATCACTCATAGTACAACCTACTTATGGTAAGATGTGTTATTCTAAGTCATATTTCTATTCGTTGGTTTTATCTAATGTTCAAAGAAGATCTCCTTTCATGAGGAAGTGTCTACTTTATTGGGTTAAATCCTTTCATGACTTGTGGTGATGCGAACCTCGTGATCCTGTGGTCACGCAACCCACAATCAAGATTGAGATCTGATCCCGAAAAACCGAAATAGATCTGATAGGAGTGTGACACAATGGAAACCTGCCCCAAGGCACCAACACTATTGGATTGAGAAGAATGACGCCACGAAGCCAGTTAATCTTCGATAAGTCAGATTCAGTTCGTTCAAGAACTGAAGAATGCAAGAATCACTCTCACACGTTAAAACTGAAAAATTCAGAAGTAATTATCATCAAAGCTGCTGAAATTTTGGCTTACATGAGTTTAAATTGTTCTTGGAAAATTAACCCTAATGGACCCCTTATGTGGACTTATATGAGGTCCACTCAAAACTGATCCAAAACCCTAAACTGAAAAAGCTCATTACTTAATCCAAACAAGCCTTGGATCCTAACTGAAAACAAAGTATTAATTAAGCCCAAACAAGCCTTGGGTTATTTATAGCTAACAAAATAAAATAAAGCCCCTAAAATTAAATCCATGTTCTGCCATGAGAAGAAGAGAAGAAAGTAAAATATTACAGAACTGATTCAAGGCTTATTTATAGCCTTCCATGCAGCCCCTTAATCCTAGAAACAAAAGGAAAAGGTAGCCACCCATGTTGTTTCCAAGTTGTAGCAGGATTCTTTTGTTTCCTTTGTTGTCCTCACCTCATGGCCCAAATAAGGTTGTATTGGACCCCTCTTGCACATGGATACGATGTACTAGGGTCACCTCTTGATACTCTAATGGACCTTTCAATTATGACTTGGTTGAAACATTCAAAACCAATGCATTCAATGCCTCTTTCAATGCCTTTGTCTTGGACCGAGTCATTGGACCATTTGGAACATGTAATGGGTCTTTGCTGGTGTTTCTGGGCTGGTCCGCATCATCCCCTCTCTCTTTGAAAGGATTCGACCTCGAATCAAAATCTGTGTCAAACAAAGTAAGATCAGCAACATTAAAAGTAGCACTAACACCATACTCACCTGAAAGGTCAATTTTGTATGCGTTGTCATTGATTCTCTCTAAAACCTGAAATGGACCATCACCACGAGGCTGTAATTTTGATTTCTGTTGGTTAGGAAATCGTCCCTTGCGCATGTGCACCCAAACCCAATCACCGGGTTGGAAAACAACCAGTTTACGTCCCTTATTTGCTTTAGAATCGTAAAGTCTGTTCTTTTTCTCTATTTGCAGTCGAACTCCCTCATGGAGTTGTCTCACCATCTTTGCCTTCTTTTCACCATCTAAACTTACCCTTTCTTCAAAAGGCAAAGGAATTAAGTCCATAGGAGTGAGTGGATTAAAATCATAAACAATTTCAAAAGGAGAAAAACCAGTGGTCGAATGCACAGTTCTATTATAAGCAAACTCAACAAAAGGAAAACATTCTTCCCAACTCTTTAAATTCTTTTGAATTATAGCACGCAAAAGTTGGGATAATGTTCTATTCAGTACCTCAGTTTGTCCATATGTTTGAGGATGACATGTTGTCGAAAATAAGAGTTTAGTTCCTAGCTTTCTCCATAAGGTCTTCTAAAAGTAGCTAAGGAACTTAATATCATGATCTGACACTATACTCTTAGGAATGCCATGCAAACGTACAATCTCCCTAAAGAACAAGTCTGCGATATGAGATGCATCATCCGTTTTATTGCATGCAATGAAATGCGCTATTTTAGAAAACCTATCAACCACAACAAAAATAGAGTCTCTACCTTTCTCTGACCTAGGTAAACCTAAAACAAAGTCCATAGAGATATCCACCTAAGGTTAAGTAGGCACAGGTAATGGTGTAAATAGTCCATGTGGTTGTACTTTAGATTTTGCCTTTCTACAAGCAATGCACTGTTCACAAATTCGTTGCACATCTCTTTTCATCTTTGGCCAATAGAAATGCTCATGCAATACATCCAAGGTTTTCGCAACCCCAAAGTGACCTATTAAACCACCCCCATGTGCTTCACGAACAAGCAATTCACGCAAAGAACTAGCAGGAACACACAATCTGTTTTCTTTGAACAAATAACCATCCATCAAATAAAACTTACCAGAAGCTGAATGTCCACATGCATTATAAATCTCGGCAAAGTCAGAATCATTATCATACAATTCCTTCACATATTCGAAGCCTAGCAATCTAGTATTCATGGTGTGTAAAAGAACTTACCTGCGCAAAAGTGCATCAACTACCAATGTTCTCTTTAAATTTGGCTTCCAAGATGATGAAGAACCCGAATTAAATGCTGGCCGAACATGTCCCTTCCTAAGTTGTCTCTCCACCTTCGTAGCCATGTGAACCATGTCCTCTAGCTCCACATAGTGCTGGAGCTCAACCACATTGGCAATGTTCCGATTCAACCCATTAAGAAATCTAGCCATGGTGGCTTCTCTATCCTCAACAACATTGGCCCGAATCATTGCTATCTCCATCTCTTTGTGATATTCATCTACTGTTTTATAATCTAAAGAGAGAGGGTACTGTCCGGCCGAGGTCCTTTGTTCCTTCCAGAACCGAAACACCAATGGCTAAAGTTGATGTCCCTACTGGTGCCAAAGGTAAATTTGAAACTCAACCTAAATGTACTCGTGATGTTAAATGTTTCAGGTGTCAGGGATATGGACATTATGCTTCAGAGTATCCAAATAAGAGAATCATGATGATTAGAGATAATGGTGATATGGAATCTGAAAGTGACAGATCTGATTGTGAAGGCATGCCACCATTGGGCGATAGTGATGAGTTAGCATTACTGGTTGAGGAGTCCTTGGTTATAAGGCGAACACTTCAGGTTCAGGTCAAGGAAGATGAAACTAATCACCAAAGGGAGAACATCTTCCATACGCGTTATTATGTACAAAGCAAGGTGTGTGGTTTAATTATAGATAGTGGAAGCTGTGTTAATCCTTGTAGTATCACCCTTGTTAGTAAACTGAATTTGTGTACTGTTAAGCATGCTAAACCATATAGATTGCAATGGCTGAATGATAGTGGTGAAATGAAAGTGAATTTTAACTTGTTAAGCATGCTAAACAGGTTGTGGTTCCATTTTTGATTGGAACTTAGAGAAAAGCCCTTAATGGTTCTTTTGATGTTGGGCTACTTGAATTTAGGTTGATAATGCAAATAAATGAAGGAATTGATGCTGTTTACAGTCAGAACAGTAAATGAATTTGAACCCGATTTTGAAGTCATCCATTGCATGTGAAAACAAGACTAATCTAGGTGGATTTCAAGTTCAGAACGTGATCTTTCTAGATTGTCCAACCATGATTGCATTGGACTTTTGTGCAAGAAGTTATAGCCATTTTAAATTTGGTCTGTTTATGTTTCAATTAAAGTCAGAAAATGTGTGCTAGTTAAATTTGTCTAGTTACTTTGTCAAAGTCTAATTTTTGGGCTTGACTTCTGTCATGTTGAATTTTTTCTAACTTTGGAGGGATGTTCCAATTATAAATATAGTATCAGAATATATAATAAAACACTTTTGGCCAAGATTTGAAACTTAATTAACAAAATTAAGAGTTGTTCTTCCAAATTGATTTTGTGAAGAACCCTACCTGACTTATCACTCTTCAATCACAAAGAGTGTGGCGTCGAAATCCTAGATTGATCTTTGTGGCGTCCAGATCGACTTATCAAAGTATCATTTTAGTCTATCCTCCATCTTATTTACCTTAAATCACTATAATTCAACCTAAACACCAAAAGAAAGACAACATAACCAGACCCATCCTTCATCCATTTTCGTCAGATTCATTGTTGCTGATTTTCGAATCATTCACGGCACATCATCTGTATTGCAGCAAGATATAGGACAGAAATCTGTCAACCTCGTAGGATTACCACTGTTGCTCTCCATTCTTCATGTTCTTTATTTGTTTCTTTATAAATCTTTTCAATTTGTTCAACTTACACTCTTTATCTAACCTTATAGAAGCATTATAATCATAAATATTTGAAACTCATAACCTCTGTTTCTCTTCCTTTCTCGTATTGAATCTCTTATGATACACCTTGACCTTTCGACCCTACTGCCATTGTTCGATTTTGGTTCAACCACAACCTTCCTCATATTTTAGGTACTTGTACCAGCTTCATTTGTTTCTTCATCTTTTAAAGTCTGTCACACACGTTCCCCATCACAAAATTCACCCTCTATATCATCTTTGTCAAGGCTTGAATTTGGAACTTTACATCACCCTCGAGAGGGAGTGGTGTGTTATTCTGATCTGACATGATTATACCTATAAAAAGTGGTTAGTGGTATCAAAAAACAAAAAAAGGAAAACAATTTCTCACGTTGCTCGTGTGTCACTCAAAATTAGGACTTTCTTTCGGTTATTTCAAAACTGAAAATCTAGCTAATTAAAGTAAGAGGCTTTTGCAATGCATTCAATTTATGAATATAGACTCAAGAATCAATAAATATATAGAAAACAAGCAAAACAAAACTACAATTATGATTTTACGAGTAGCAATACAAATTCGCACGAATTGTAGACAACAAAGATGCGAAATAACACATAAACAAAAATTATAAAGAGACTTATTTGACTCCTAAATAACCCCAATATAATAGAAATAAATTGATTTGGTCAAAACAAACAGAAGAGACAAACACATTTTGGAACTTGATGCAAATCTGACCTATTATGTACCTTTAAAGCTTAAGAAATCAAAACTAAGACCTAATGATTTCAAAAAGACCTCAAATTAAATATGTAGTAGTATCTTGATACCCAAAGCTCTATAGATCTCAGTTTATAGGTCGTTATCTTATGTCTATGTATTGAAACTCGTAGATGATTAATTCGTGGTAGAATTAAACCTTGAATTGAAACCTCAAGAAAAATATATCAAAACAAGCCCAAATAAATATATAGTGCAATTTCATACCTAGTTTACAGCAGAATTGCAACAAGCTTTAATAACATGTCTTACTTTTTTTTTACTTTTAGGGTTTAGGGTCTGATGAAACCTCCTGATCACGTGGTCATACAACCCACAATCAAGATTTAGATCTGATCGTTGGATTGCTGGAGTCATTGCTGCTTCTCTGGCTGGGTTCATGTTCTTTAGTTGGATTAATGCTACTGGCTTTTCTTAGCGCCTATGTGCTGGTTTGTGCTACCTTGGTGGCTGTGTTTTCTATGTTGTTTATACTGTTTTGTTAAGCGCGCTGGTTGTGCTATTGTTATTTCTTTGTTTAAGGGAGCTTGTTCCCTTTGCTTGTTTATTTGTATATGCCTGTATATTTTGACTTGCTGGTTTCCAACTTTGTTTCACTTTTGATCTATCCAATTTCTTACATTTCATAAAAAAAACAAAAGATTTAGATCTGATCTTGGAAAGCCAAAATAGATCTGATAGGAGTGTGATGCAATGAAAATGTTTCCCACAAGGCATCAACACTATTGGAATGAAGTAGAATGACGTCACGAAACCAGTTAATCTTTGATAAGTCAGATTCAGTTCGTTTAAGAACCAAAGAATGTAAGAAACTATCACACGTTAAAACTGAAAAATTCAGAAGTATTATTCATCAATGGCCTCCCTGTCATCAATTACATTGGCCCAAATCATCACAATCTCTATTTCCTTTCATCCACTGACTTAGAACCCTGATTCAGACTTTGTAATTTCAAATACAAATCCCTATAATAATAGTGAGACACAAATCACCTCCTCATCAACACTTCATCTCTTCCCACGATGTTATTGGCCTTTCTTCATTCCTCCTACCAATCACATTCTAATCCCACCAAATCAAGGCATAATCTATAAATTCAATAACTACCAATTGATCCATATGAATTGGGCTCTTCTTAGGAAATCAGATCTAGCAACTCTTTAATCCACACGAATTGAGCTCTTCTTGGACTTGGCTTACATGACTTAAAGGCTGTCCTTCATGCTCCCTAGGCGTCCCAAGCTCCTCTAAGTCCATCTTGCTCCATATGTTCTGAACAAGCTCATTCAATGCCTCTTTATGCTTCTTTACCCTAGCTCTTGTAGTTGGCCCACTAGGCACCTACAATGGGTCTTTGACATGATTAAGCTTGGTGTTTCTGCGGTAGAATTGAATTAACCTTTAAATTTCATCTAATCTCTCTCTCTGTTTTTTTATGTTACCAATATGATTAAAGAAAGTAACAAGATGAAATATAACTTATTTTTTTGCTTAGATGTCGCAGACACAAAGAACAAGAAAATGAATGATGCCAACATTGAAAAACTTAAAGGAACATTAAAGAAACAAAAATAATAGAAGGATATGAGCTTGTTTCGGAGCCTAGCTTTGATACCAACTGATGCAAACCTCGTAATCACATAGTCATGTAACCCACAATTAAGATTGAGATCTGATTCCAGAAATCCAAAATAAACCTGATAGGAGTGTGACACAATGGAAACCTGCCCCAAGGCACCAACACTATTGGAATGAAGTATAATGACACCATGAAAACCAGTTAATCTTCGATAAGTCAGATTCACTTTGTTCGAGAATTAAAGAATGCAAGAATCACTCACACACATTAAAACTAAAAAATTTAGAAGTAATATTCATCAATAGCTGCCCAAATTTAGGCTTAGAAGTGTTTAAATAGTTCTGAAAAATTAATCCTAATGGGCTTCAGTTTTTGACCCACATATAAAAAAACAAACCCAAAACCTTTACTAGTAAGCCCAAACTTGATCCAAAAAAGACTTGGATCCTAGCTGAAAATAAAGTTTTAATTAAGCCCTAACATGAAAGAAAATAATAAAAATAACTAATTTGTTATTAAATACCATCAGCCCTCCTTTACTTGTGTAGCAAGGATGAATATGGAATCCTTCAAAGAAAAGAATTCTGAAATATTAATGAATCATTGCTACACTTGAAAATTATGTTGCAGCTTATTAAAGATCTTTATGGAACTAGAAAATTCTCAAAACAAGCTCTCACATCGTCGTAGAAAAAGGATCCTTGCCAAATAGGAAGTCCACAAGTCAAAAGGAAGTAAATAATAAAATTTGTACAACTTATTCTGACCTATATCGCAAGTCCTTCCTGAACTCCGATTCACCTGGAATTTTAGCCCACCATGGACACATACCTCTGGAATCTTCTGGTAAAGTTTCAGCTCAATATAATAGGTTAATATGTAGTTATGCTTAATAGCATAAAACTAAACAGTAGAAAATTTTACGTTAACATCCGAATCTGATCTTGCATGGATCGTATCATAGGGGCATTAAGAAAGACAAGAGCGCTTGTCATCATTGTGGCACATTGGAGGAGGAATTACAAGGAATACCTTGCAATCGTGAAGGCAAAGAAGTTTAATGAAGCTTCTATTTCAGGTATGTTTATAATTGAGATCCTTGGTTATAATTACAAGGAATACCTAGGTGTTCCCGTTATCACTACAAAGTTCACATCTTCTGATTCCTTGATCATTGTGGTAACGAGGCTGGTACAAGCACCCAAGACGTGAGGAAGGTTGTGGATGAACTGAAAGCAAACAGTGGCAGTAGGGTCAAAAGGCCAAGGTGGGCTGATTATGAGGAGGACGTTGATGATATTGGTGATGGGGGTTTTGAGGATGAGACCATAGGCCACCGGGAAGGTTTTCAGCAACCTAGAAACTGAAGGGATTTTGGGAATAGAACTAGGGGCCAATTCGGCCAAAGGGGAAATTTCCACAGTGTTGGGGGACATGATGATTTAAATGGTGATTTGGATGCTATCAAACTAAAAATACTTTCCTTTCAAGATAAAATCGATCCCGAGGTGTATTTGGAGTGGGAGAAAAGGGTAAAAACTGACCTATTGGAGGTGCCAATTGGGCCAATTATAAGAGCTAGGGCGAAGAAGCTTAAAAAAGCATTGAATGGGCTTGTTCAGAACAAATGGAGCAAAATGAACCTAGAGGGGTTTGGGACATTTAAGGAGCATGAAGGACAACCTATAATTCATCTAATTCAGATTCAAGAAGAGCCCAATTCGTGTGGAACAAGGGGCTGATGTGTCCGACCTCATACCAGCCTTGTTAGGCTTGTTTTTTTCCTAATGCTACAAGGATAGAAAGTCAGCAATTTATTCTCCTAATTAAGTAAGGAAGTTGGCTAGATCTTGTTCCTAAACAGGGAAGGATTATTTAATGCTTTTCCTAATCTAGGAAGAAAAGTAATTAAATCAGCATCAAAGGGGGCAGCAACACAAATTCCCTTAGTTTATTTGGGACTTCTTAAGGGTGACAAATCTGATTCTTGCATATTTAGGATGATAATTTTTGGATTTTTATAATTTTTATTATTTTCTTCAGTCTTTGGGTTATTATTATTTATTTGGGTCAATTGTAAGTGGGCTTCATATAAGTTCACTTAAGGAGGATCCATTAGGGTTTCTTTAGGTCTAGAGTCAGTATAAATAAAGACATAACCAAACATGAAGGGTTACGCAACTTTCAGATCAATAAACGTCTTTTTGCCACACTTGTTGTGTGTTGGTGGGATAATCTCCCTTCCTTGGTTCTCTAAACAACTGAAAAGGACTTATCGAAGAACAACTGGCTTTATGGCGTCATCCTTATACTTCTCATTCGCGAATCAATATTCGTTGGGTGGGGGTTTTCTGTTTTCAATAATGCTGATGCCTAAGTACAGGTTATCTTTGTGTCACACTCCTATCAAACTTGATTTACTTAGCTTTCCGGAAATAGGTGTTTTTGCGTGTGGGTTGCGTGACCACGTGATCACGAGGTTCGCATCACAAAATGATAGGAGATGTGATATTGTTTGTTGGAAGGATGCTCCTATAAGTATTTTCTCCATTCATTATGCCTGGAATCCTTTATGCCTTGTTCTGAGCAAGGTGGAGTGGTGGAGACTTGTATGGCATAAACATGTTTTTTGCGTTTCTCCTTTATTGATGAAACAAGGGTTGCTGCATTTGTTGTAGGAACTACTTATTTTGTTTTGCCTAAGGGGCTGATACTAAAACTTTATAATTATTTTTTTGTTCTAGTATTTTAAGACATTGTTTCCATTTTATTTAGTATTAAATGGGTTTAAATTTACTATTACATATGTTGATGTTTTTATGGATCCGGTAATTATACCAATGGTTTGTATATACTTGAATTTAAAATAACCAAGTTCAATATAAACTGCTATAAAATGGAAATACATATTGGAATAAGTATTCAAGCCCAAAACAACAATAATTTTTTTATATATATACTTGACACACATGGTGCCGGTAATCGGCGAACCTGATCCCTCACATCATCAAAATACGATCCATACAATCAACATTTCATTTAAAAGTGAATCTTACATAAACACATAATATTATGGTTGCATGATTAGAAGTTCATATTAAAAATATACATACATAGACATGAGTTTGCATTCCTATCCTACTATAGCCATTACGA
>Ga0307517_10011124_pt1 | contig 12496 bp, 7 predicted proteins | sample 23_EM_MG_FD_194515 | JGI IMG/M metagenome (GOLD analysis project Ga0307517, IMG submission 194515) | Populus trichocarpa ectomycorrhiza microbial communities from riparian zone in the Pacific Northwest, United States - 23_EM | ecosystem: Host-associated > Plants > Roots > Unclassified | place...
TTTAAATATGAAAAAAAAAGAATATAATATGAGAAATAAACAAAACAATCCTTAATAATTTTTTATGAATAAACAAATTCTCAATTTCTAATTTTTTTTAAGTGAATTTTTTTTTTTTTTTTTTTTAGTCTATCAATCATAATCACAAATGAAACAAAATGATTATGTCTTAGAAATGTCCAGCTCTAATATTCACTAAATAATTTGGAAATATTAATATCTTTGATTAGTTTACGTGTATGTATGGGGACAAGGTACTCATTGTGAATGTATATGTACATGAGTTATAACACTAATGTGTACAACACTGATGATAAGCAATTAATAAAAAAAAAATCATAAGAATGTGAGTAACATACCTTAAAAACAAGTAAACTCTAAAAGGATTATTTGTTAAAATTTAATCCACAATGGAGGTTCATGTCACTAGATCCTTTTCCAAGTACATGAACTCATAATAATCACTATTTAGATAGGAATGAGGCATTTGATCTTCATTCATTCAACAAATAGTACGAGTGAATCTTGGGTGCTATAGAAACAATGCATTATCCATAGACATTTTTTAAAATCTTGGCTGGTTAAATCCACTCAATTATTCACTAACATGGCTTGATAAAATATTGATAGTCATATGTATATGGAATAAATAAGCATAAAAATATCAACTCATCAAAAAAAATTAGAAGTGACAAAAATAACCAGAATCTTAGAACAGATAAGCATGAAGCCTACCCTAGGTTTAAGTCATTGCAGTAGATTCACATGGACAAACCACAAATAAATTATGCACAAAATACTATTAGGAAAAAAAAAACAATTAGCAATACAACTTACCTTGAGTAAAATGCTTTAACATAATATTATCTTTCTTTTAGCATAACCAATTCCTTTCTCGAGAACTCCAAGAACTAGATAAGATTTTTCAGTGATCATAATATTATATGAAGACTCCTCTTCCTATATTTACTCTAAACATAAACAAGATTTGTGTGACATTTATTTTAACATTATGTGTATTTGTGATAATCTAATTATAGAATATTTATTTTATTTTATTTAAATTAAAAATTATCATGAAAAAATTATATTATTAACTAAAAAAATTTATATTAGATTTATAATAAAAATTAAATTTATAACACTAACTAAATATGAAAATAAGAAAATAATCATATATATTATAAAAGGTGCTTGTATATAAAAGAAAATAATTGTATTGTTCATATCTTTTCATAATTGTATTGTTCATATCTTTTCTTTATTTGAAAAATAGTGAAAATTCTGTAAAGAAAAACTATTGAAGAACTCTGAAATTATGTTTTCTAAAATCAATACAAATATAAAAACCTAGTTTTCTAATTTTTTAGATGGAGAAATATTGCATTGGAATTGAAAGTTTTAATTTTCCTTTTTCTAACTCTATTTTTTTCTAAAAATTAAAATATTACTTTCTTTCTTAACTGCCCCATTGTTTTTATGCTATTCCAAAAATGATGGACCTCCCTCAATTTTCAATAGGTTCCACGTAGTGCTTCCTTTATTCAAACAAATTTTAGAGTATGGTAAGCTTCCATCAAATGATGTTATTAATTAAGGAACACAATAGACAAATTGAATAAGTAAATGAGTTGTCATGAATATAAAATATTTAAGATTTTTTTAGCAAGTTTTTATTTTTATTTTAAATACAATATAAATATTTCTTTGAGTTAATAATATAACTATTTTATGGTAAGTTTTAATTTAAATAAAATAAAATAAATATTTATAATTACATTGTCATGAATATAAAATATTTATTATAAATTTGATTTTTATTTTTTATAAAAACATATTTATAATCTTAATATTTTTTTATTTTTGTCTGTGAAAAAAGTTATTTTTTTATAATAAATGAATAATTTTTTTAATTAAAAAAGAAAAAAAAAGAAAATGGAGAAGGAGAAGGAAAATAGTTTTCTCAGCAAACACACCAACGATTCTTCTGTTAAAAAGAAAATAAAAATAAAAAGAGAAAGACTCAAAACATGCACAGAGAATTAAGCAATTTATTATAGAACAGTTCAGGGATTGTAATAAAAACCTGTTTGTTTTTTTAGTTTTGAATGTTTTTTTTGAAATAAAATAATTTTTTTATTTTTTTATTTTTTTATTTATTAATATTAAAAATAAAAAATATTATTTTAATATATTTTTAAATAAAAAATATTTTTAAAAACAATAATTAAGACAATAACTAACGGCCGGTAAGCAGTTAAAAAAAATTCACACTACTTCCTTCTCAGCGACTGCTCTCTCTGTCTCTGTCGCTCAGAATCTTTTAAAAGCTACCAAAACCCTCTCCTCTCTAACTATGGAAGTGGTAGCAGAGAGACCCTCAGTTCGTGTCACAAACATCCCGCAAACAATCACAGCCAAAGAAATCTTACAGTACCTCGTAGCTCAACTCGGCAAAGATTCAGTCTTTGCCATAGAAATCTCCACGGTAAGGAAAAACTGGAATTCCCGTGGCTTTGGCCGAGTCCAATTTTCTTCCCTCGAGGTTAAACACGAGGCACTCTCTCTCTCTCTAAAGAACAAACTCGTCTTAAAATCCCAGAATCTCAAGTTATCAGAAACCTATGATGACATCATTCCCAGGCCCGTCAAGGACCAAAATAGAATGGAAAATGGGGTTTTGTATGTGGGTTTTATGAAAAAAGAGACTACATTGTGTGTACTTGAGTATTGGGAAGGTGTGAGAGGGTGGTTTATGCCTGAGAGGCGGAGGATTGAGTTTTGGATTCGGGTGGGGCAGGAGTTCCGTTATAAGTTAGTGGTGGAGTTTGAGGATATCTTGGAGGCTGTTGGGTACCCTTTGGATGGTGACAAGTTTAACGCTGTTGTTTTAAAGGTATGGTTTTTTATGGGTTTTGTTTGGATTAGGAGAGAAATTAATATGGTAATGCCTTTTTACATGGAGTATGATGTTGATTTGCATTTGCATGTTGAATTTTTTTACATTATTATCTTTGTGGAGTTCCTCGCACAATTGTTGAATAGAAGTCTTGGTGTGGAATTTAAATGAAACAATAGGTTGTCATTTAGGAAGATTAGATGGGCATGTAAGACATGCTGTATTGAGCGCACTTGTATTTTTGTTGAAAGACTGGGTATTCTATCTAAACAACCTTCACAAATTGAAGTAGATAGGGTGAATGATTTTGAGTATTGTAGGGAGTATTGTAGGGTTGATACACTTACAGAAAGTGGCATAATGCCGTCATCGATACCTTTTACTTGTTTCTGCAAAATATGGATTTGAATATGGAAGTATACAAAAAACAATTCAAGCTTTCAGGTGGTGTTAGATTAGATTCTGACTAAAGATTCAAGCTTTATCAAAATTTTACTTTGTTGGAATGGGGTTATGAGGAAAAGAGAGTGGCCTGTGCTTTTGCTATGGCCCTATATGGAACCAGCATAAAGTTTCTCCACCCATCTTCTAATAGTAGGATGATGTTTCCGAGTCAAATGGATGCGAGTTAATGCCACCAACTTTGTGCAACCTGTTGTAAATGCAAGATAATCATGGCAGCAAAATGTCAATTTGAACGCATCCTTACCTAAGCTCCAAAAGTGAACACTCCTTGTCTTAGACTTCGAATCGAGGTTTTGGAATTGGGCTTCGGTGAATTTCCAGTTTACCATAATTGTATGCTATACTGAATGGTCATTGCATATTAGATTGCATGAAGCTGTGCTCAACCAAGAGATGAAGATTTTTATTTCTCTGTAAACCCAAGATATTTTTCAATTCATCTCCTTCTTTGTGCTCTTATATTTTCCCCTTATTTCAAATATGCTCAGATATGCCCAAACATTTGTGAAGTGTGACAGGAAAAGAAATACTCCTCTCCCGTGCAGAAATATTCCTCCCTGCTCTCTGTTCTGGTTTAACTAGTTTTCTTATTGGAAATCTGACTTTTTATCAGCTTCTCTTCTTCTGTTTATTGTGTTACTTGGGTGATGTCTTAACATAGATTGTATGTTTTCAGCTTAGGTATGGACCAAGGATCTATCAAAAAATCTCTGGACCTGGCATAGCTTCAAAATTTAGTACTAATCGGTATTTTTACTGCAAGGAAGACTTTGACTTTCTTTGGGTTCGAACAACAGACATTTCTGCCATAAAATCAATTGGACAGTCAACGTCATTTTGTTGGGAAATTGGAGAAGGATTAGAGGCTTCAGATACTTTTAGAAATTTCCCATATTATCAAGAAGATATGAACAGACTTGATTTGGAGGATGGGGAAGAATTTTGTTCTGCTTCTGAAACAGTTCCACTCATAAGATGTGGATCAGATAAGTTAGCATATGAGGTCCTTTTCCAGCTGAATTCTCTTGTTCATACTCAAAAAATTAGTCTTGCTGCAGTGGACAGTGATCTGATTAAGATCCTTCGCAATCTGACTGTAAACACCGCTATTATAATTCTTCAGAAATTGCACAAGTTAAAGATGACCTGTTATAATCCCTTGTCTTTTGTAAAACAAAGCCTTAGAGAATCTCTCTCGTCACCACCCAAAAGCTTAACAGAGAATAATATAATGAGTTGTCATAGGGCCTTAATTACACCATCAAAGATTTTTTGTTTGGGTCCTGAGTATGAAACCTCCAACTATGTTGTGAAACACTTTGCTCAATATGCTTCAGACTTTATAAGAGTTACTTTTGTTGAAGAAGATTGGAGTAAACTTCCTGCGAATGCAATTTCAACGAGTATCCAGCGAGGTATTTTTGCAAAACCTTTCAGAACTGGAATATATCATAGAATATTGTCCATTCTTCGAGATGGGTTTGTGATTGGAGCTAAAAGGTTTGAGTTTCTGGCCTTTTCTGCTAGTCAATTGCGATCCAATTCTGTTTGGATGTTTGCTTCTAACAATGATGTGAAAGCAGAAGATATTAGAAAATGGATGGGTTGCTTTGACAAGATACGCAGTGTGTCCAAATGTGCTGCCAGGATGGGTCAGTTGTTCAGTTCTTCTTTGCAAACATTTGTTGTTCCTGTGCAAGATGTAGAGATTATTCCTGACATTGAAGTCACTACTGATGGCATTGACTACTGCTTTTCTGATGGAATTGGCAAAATTTCTCTTTCTTTCGCCAAGCAAGTTGCTCACAAGTGTGGATTGAGTCATACTCCATCAGCATTTCAAATTCGGTATGGTGGCTATAAGGGGGTGGTTGCTGTTGACCGTAATTCCTTCCGGAAGCTATCTTTGCGTAGTAGTATGCTAAAATTTGACTCAGAAAACAGGATGCTCAATGTCACTAAATGGAGTGAGTCCATGCCTTGCTATCTGAATCGGGAGATCATTTCTCTCTTGTCTACATTGGGAGTGGCGGATGAAATATTTCAGGCTTTGCAACAGAAACAGTTGTATCGGCTCAGAAAAATGCTAACTAGTAAAGAATCAGCTTTAGATGTCTTAGAGAATTTGGCGTGGGCTGATTCCAAGAATATTCTTGTACAAATGTTGCTTCAAGGCTATGAGCCCAATGTGGAACCTTACCTCTCAATGATGCTTCAAGCCTATCATGAAAATTCATTGATGGAATTAAGAAGCCGATGTCGAATATTTGTCCCAAAGGGTCGCATCCTGATTGGCTGCCTGGATGAAAGTGGTATTTTAGACTATGGACAAGTTTATGTTCGCATAACCATGACAAAAGCAGAGCTGCAATGTTGCGACCAGAGCTTCTTTCGGAAGGTAGATGAGTCAACATCCACTATAATAGGGGAAGTGGCTGTCACCAAAAATCCTTGTCTTCACCCAGGAGACATTAGAGTCCTTGAAGCAGTCTATGATGTGGAACTGGAGGAGAAGGGCTTGGTGGATTGCATTATCTTCCCCCAGAATGGAGGAAGGTATGTTTAGATCTATTGAGGTGCCATCTATTAACATTTTAGTCCAGTGCTTTCATTTGTGATATGTTTAATGGTCATTTATCAGATACCACTGCTCATCAGGCATTGCAAAAATGTTTAATATTTTCATGAATTTATCTTTTGGTCACATTGTTGTGTTAGCAGTTGTACAACTTTAGGTCTTGAGATGATGAGGAACACTGGTTCAGGTCCATGCTCTGTGGACTCCATGAATAGGCACATCCTTGATTTTGAGGTTAGAAGGGTTAATGTTTCATTTTTTTTTAGAGGAAAAAATACAAAAAACATATAAAGGTAGGAGATGCTGGATGCCAAGGAACAGTTTTTTTTTAAAAAAAATTGGTATCCTCTTCCTTCTTGGTCTGCCTATTGTAACCATCAGTAGTTAACCTGACTTGTATGGGGAAACTTTTCCAAAATTAAAGTCTATGTAATCATGTTTTTCATGAACCTTTTCCCCCTGACTTTGGTTTTTATGTCAATAAAGATGCTCCAATATCTGCACATATATTTGTTTTCTGACAGAAGCAGCTTCGTTTCTACTCAACAGCATCCTCATGAACTCTTTCTAGTAGAAGGGAAAAGGATTTCTACTTAAACTCTGTTTTATCATGCATCATCATTGAACATTTTTCATTTGCAATGCAATAATATGCAACTTCTGTTGTCTGGAGGTGTTTAAAGTAATTTGTAAATAGGGAGGAAGTGGCAGTGGATTCTTTTAGTAAATGGATAGTTTACTAAAAGAAACTGTACACAGGCCTCATCCAAATGAATGCTCTGGTGGTGATCTTGATGGGGATCAATTTTTCATAAGCTGGGATGAAGGTCTTCTCCCTTGTCATACTGAAGCCCCAATGGACTACGTTGGAGGGAGACAACGAATAATGGATCACAATGTGACTTTAGAGGTACTTCAACTTGCATTATGAAATTGGTAATAAACTGACATTCTCTATACTCTTAAACCGACAAAATGTTTTTCCTGCATTGCTGACTTTTCAGGAAATTCAGAGATTTTTCGTGGATTATATGATCAATGACACTTTGGGTGCCATCTCTACTGCCCATTTAGTGCATGCTGACTGTGAACCAGATAAAGCCCGAAGTGAAAAATGTCTGCAGTTGGCAACCCTCCACTCCATGGCAGTTGACTTTGCAAAGACCGGAGCGCCAGCTGAGATGCCCCTGTATTTGAAGCCAAGGGAATTTCCAGATTTCATGGAGAGAGCAGAAAAGCAAATGTACATATCTGATGGGGTATTGGGAAAACTCTATCGAGACATCCATGATTCAACAAGACAAGAAAGGTCAAACTTTATGTGGTCAAAAAAGATTGCTGAAGCAACTTATGATCAAGATCTTGAAGTGAAAGGTTTTGAGGATTTCCTTGGAATTGCATCAATCTATAAGGAGAAGTATATGGAGAAAATGAGCACATTGATGGATTATTATGGGGCTAAAACTGAGGATGAGATACTGACAGGTAATTTGCGACACCGGCCAACGTATTTGCAACGTGACAACAGAAAATACGGAGATGTGAAGGATAGAATTCTAGTGTCGCTGAAGAACCTGAAGAAGGAAGCTAAAGAATGGTTTGAGAGCAGCTGCAACCCTACTGAGCACCAGTGCATGGCCTCAGCATGGTATCACGTTACTTACCATCCTACTTATTTCCATGAAAGGATGAATTGCTTGAGCTTTCCATGGATTGTAGGTGACATTTTGTTGAACATAAAGTCTTTGAATAGCAGAAATGCCTGAACGTGTTCACAGGTTCTTGATTGTAATGTTTCGTTTAGATTCCTTTTCGTACAGGTCCATGATTGTCTAACTGGGGCCATTTTGGTAAGTTGCTGGCTTTGGCTTTTGGCTGTGGCTGTGGTGGTTAGGATTAGCAGTAACTGTAGCTGTATGGATATGCAAATATGAATATATTTGTAGAGAATTAATGGTTACATTTTCTAATTCTATTGTCAAAAAATACTGGTCAAGAACTCCATTTTGGCTTTCTGTCCAGAGCAAAGTCTTGGACTAGAAAAGAAGTCAGTTAAAAATTAATCAATGGTGATTGAAAGAGTTCAAAGGATTAAAATTTTGGAGAAAATTATTTGTTTATTCAAAATCCTAATTTCTTAATTATGCATTTTGTTCATGTTTTGACAAAACAAAAATTTATTATTAATATGTCTTTGGATTGCAAACACCAAAATTTCAACTTATAATAATAAGAAAATATATAGAAAAAACATTGGGAATAATAATCTCATTCCCAATCTTAAAATAGTCTTTAACCAGTATTGGATAAAAAAAAAACCTTAACAACCCTGATCTAAAAGGAAAAATATTAGCTTTTTGTAGCTGTAATGTGGCTGGCCAAAATCCTTTTCCCTCTTCTCTCTTTCTAGTGATTTTTTTTTCTCCTTTCTCACTATTTAAGGATCAAAACACAATGAAAACAAAGCTATTAGACCGATACTAGGTAGCGACTCCCTCTAATCATAATTTTATGATTAAACCTAAAACCCTTTCAATTTAAAAAGACAGGTTCGTCATTCAACATCATACATGTTATAACATATATAATAAAACTCCTTTCAGAGTATTAAAAGTTTCTCCATACGAATTATGAAAGAAAAGAAAACCAAATTTAAATTATCTTAGAGTTTAGGGTTATCTTGTCTTTTATAAAGTTTTAGATTCTAAAATAATGAAATTGGAATCTAGAGTTTTAAAAAACAATTTTGTTGATTGTGCTGAAAATTCAAAAGATTTAGAATACTGGATCCAATTTCTAATACAATTGTGGAATTTAAAGATGTTGAGTTTATTGAAAATAAATTTCAAATTGATTCTAACTCAATTAGTGAACAAATTAATAATTCTAAAATTGAAATAGAATCAACAAATAATGCAAGTTTTTATCCAAGTTTTAGAAATAAAAGAATTCAAATGGATCATCCTATTGAACTTAGAAGAAGCTATCGTACTAGAAAAGAAAAGATTTTACATCCATTTATATATCTTCACAAACCATTGTTTTCTTAGTTAAAGGCAATAAAAATGATGTTATTAAGAATTTATTAATCTTATTAATAGTAGAAGATAATCCTAAAACATATAAAGAATCAATGATGTCTCGAGATATTTCTTTTAGAAAAAAAACAGTTAATGATGAGATGGATTCATTATTATATAACAATACCTGGGTTATTGTTGATTTACCTCCAAATTCCAAGGCAATTAGATGTAAATGGGTTTTCATAAGAAAATATAATAATGATGGATCAATTCAAACTTTTCAAGCAAGGTTAGTAGTTAAGGGATTTAGACAAAAAAAAAAAAAAGAATAAACTATTTTGATACATATGCTCATATAACATTTATAAGAGTACTTTTAGCTTTATCATCAATTTATAATTTGTATGTATATTAAATGGTTGTCAAGAAAATTTTTTTAATGGTGAATTAGATGAGGAGGTCTATATGGAAAAACTAGATGGCTTTACTCTACCAGGAAATGAGCATAAATCTGCAAATTGATTAAATATATATATAGATTAAAACAAGCTCCTAAACAATGGCATGAGAAATTTGATTATGTAATTTTAGAATACGGTTTTAAACATGTTAGTGTTGATAAATGTATTATTCTAAACTTATAAATGATTTTGGTGTGATAATATATCTTTATATAGATATCATCCTTATTATTAGTACTTTTATGAATGATGTCAATGATACGAAGAAATATCTAACCTCAAAGTTCAAAATGAAGAGCTTAAATTTGGTAAATACAATTTTGGGTATCAAAGTAAGAAAAACAATGAGGGTTTTCCTCTTTTTTAATCTCATTATATTGTGAAAGTCTTAAATAAATTTAATCATTTGAATATCAAAGAAGCAAATACTCTATATGATGTTTTCTTTAAATTGATAGAACATATTGATAGATCAATTGCTCAAATTGAATATGCTAGTGCAATTGATAACTTAATGTCATGCACTGTACTATACTTGATATTGCTTTCATAAACTCAAATTGAATATGGTAGTGCAATTGGTACTTAATGTATGTCATGCACTGTACTATACCTGATATTACTTTCACAATATGCAAATTATCCAGATACATAAGTAATCCTAGTATGGATCACTGGAGAGCAATTGCAAGAGTATTTGGTTGCTTGAAAAGGACTATAAATTTTGGATTATTTTATAATAATTTTTTAGTTGTACTTAAAGGTTATATTAATGCTAATTAGATAACTAGTGTAAATGATAATAAGTCAACTTTGGATGAATATTTATTCTAGAAGGTGGTGTTATTTCTTGGACTTCAAGGAAATAAACATGCATAACTCAGTTTACAATGAAATCTGAATTCGTAGTTTTAGCAGCTGTTGCCGATAAGAAAGCAAAATCGTTGAGAAATATGTTATTGAATATTAAGTTGTGACCATAACCGATGTCATCTATCTCCTTACATTGTGATAGTTAAGCAATTATGTCTAGGGCGTTTAGTAAAATTTACAATGAAAAATCTAGATATATCAACTTGAGACATGAATACATAAGATAATTAATTTCTAGCGGGATAATTACCATTGTGTATGTCAGATCTTACAATAATCTAGAAAATTCTTTTATTAAAGGTCTCTCAAGAGATTTAGTTAGAAATACTTCTACTAATATGAGCTTAAGACCATTTAATTAAACTTACTAATAAAATAAACCTAACTTTTACTAGTTAGGAGTTTCATGGATAATAACAAATTATTAGTATGAGTGATGTGTACTAATTTATATATGAAATCAAGATTTACAAAATTAGTATTCAAATTAAATGGGAGGACAAATGATTAAAACTCTTAATGAAATCTTTATGTAAAAAAAAAATTTCACCTACATGAATATAGAAAGTGGTGCTGCTTCAATAAAAGTTTGGAAAACTTTTGTAAATGTTCATGCATTCAAAAAGTAGCACAATGCCATATTATAGCTAAAATAATGGTAAACTTTTGTTTTGAATTAATTGGATCGTGTATATAGTATTTTTAATACTATTGAATAAAATTCTGATTTAAGCTTTTTTGCCATCATAATTTCTTTATAGTTTTGAAATGCTTATATTAAGAAGAGGTTTAATTCGAAAGATATCTTTTTTTTATGCATGAAACATGGTACGATCCAATATTACAAGCTAAGTGGAGGATTGTTATAAAAAGCTTGTACATTAAGTAGATAAACAAAAAGAACTTTATCTTATATTGAAAAGGTAAGAGGTTGTGTTGTACCTTATAATATGAGGGACACCAAGTCAATATATTTGGATGTTGGAGGGAAAACCAAATATATATATATAGAAATCAATTAGAAAATAATATTTTTTTCTTTATAAATTCTCTGTTTATGTTTATCACAAGCAAAACATAAATTCTTAAAAAACTTATAGAAATTATTGTTTATAAATTAAAAATTATTCCATCGTGAAAATATATTGCTATAACTCTATAATAAATATATTAGGTACAATTAATACCTTAAAGATAATAATTTTTACGTCTCAAATAAAATCTATTTGTTATATTGAATAAAATAAATAGATTTATATATATATATATCTTGAATAAAACTATCTATATATAACACAAATACATAAGGTCCAATATGAATATAAATCTTATTTAATGCTCCATTAACATTTAACATGATTGTATTAGGATTACTGGTTTTACAAATCCTTTTATTTCAAAATTTTATTTTTTACTATATATGTGACAAATATTAAAGGTATAGAAATAAATAAAAAATCCATTCTTCTTTTTGACTAACTAGTCTTTTTTTAATATTAGTATAACAAAAATTCTTTAAATAAGAGTTTATATATATAAAAAAAAATTCTTTTTACAATATATGACAAATATTAAAGATATAAAAAATATAGGTATGAGCAAAAGTTTTATGAATTGCTTTATTTAGAAGAGTCTCTTCTTTTAATATTATTAAGGATGGTAAAAACAAAACAACACAAGTTTTATGAATCTTTCATCTAAAGGAGTAGAATATAATGCAAAAGCAAAGGATCTCTTTCTAATAAATTTTGATAAGTTTTTATTAATTCTCAGCTTTTAATTTTTGGCTTTTAGTAACCTATTTTAATCATTTTTACAGTTTTAACCATAGTTTTCAGACCTGACCCGGTCCAAGGCCCAAATTCTGGGTTTTGACTGGGTCGCCCGGGTCAATTTTTTTTTTTAAAAAAATCAAAACGACGTTGTTTTAGTAAAAAAAAAAAAGTCAACGAGTTGCAACCGAGTTTTTGATCGGGTCACACATGGTTTTTCCTTTCTCTATTTTTCTTCAACCCGGCCCGGTTCCAACCCTGGGTCAACTCACCGGACCAGACCGGGTTTCAAAACTATAGTTTTAACAATCAAAATAGAGTGTCAAAAAGATAGTATATAGATTGGCTGTGATTTTAGAAGTTTATTTTATATTATTTAAGGTTTTATATGCTGTATAAATAGATATATAATAAAACAAACGATA
>Ga0307517_10011126_pt1 | contig 12494 bp, 19 predicted proteins | sample 23_EM_MG_FD_194515 | JGI IMG/M metagenome (GOLD analysis project Ga0307517, IMG submission 194515) | Populus trichocarpa ectomycorrhiza microbial communities from riparian zone in the Pacific Northwest, United States - 23_EM | ecosystem: Host-associated > Plants > Roots > Unclassified | place...
GCTGCTCCGTGTGATTTCCCGATGAATGGAGCAACTCAAGGGCTCATACATGTTCCCAGAAGCCAAAGCTGATGAGCGCAGAGTACTTGAAGGTCTAGGATTCTGAGCAAGGAATCGAAGGGTAACTCTTGGGGTAGCGAATACGGCGAGTTATCTGAAAGGCCTCCGCTTGCGAGGAACTTGTTCCTTGGTTTGGCTATGGAGCACTGCAACGTTGCCAGATGGGCGATCAATTAGTCAAGGTGGCGTGCGACGACGTCGGAACTGTTGGAGCGGGATCAAAGGAAAAAACAATGACGGTCGAAAGTGTTGGGGCACCCAACCCAAGAGTAGATGATCAGTGTATCATGCTGAAACGCAATGTTGAAGAAGCGCGCAGGTCGAACCGAGGCTGTTCAAAGGGGGATCCGCAGGTCATAAGCAAGTATAAAAGGTAGGGTTGTTTGGGTAACAAGAGACCTATATTCCCTGCAGCTGCCCAACACAATTTCATTAGAATTTACGAAGAAAACTAGAGGCAATGATACTCTTGTTCGTTTCTAGTTGCACAAGGAATTCCCACGATGACCTTTTCCACCCAGATCTCCACAGGAAACGTTACTTGATCTCCGTCATCGTCGCCGCGGTGCGGTTGCTCCTGCTTCGAGCAGCAACGACGGACATTCGTCTCAAGATATCATGACCTCTCCCAACGCAACTCCAATTGCTCGGACGACCTCCTTACCGGAATCGTCGTCAGGCTCAGGGTCTGCGCCTCAAGTTTCGTCGCCATTGAACCCATCATCGACCCCCACAAGATCGACGACTCCCCTTCCATCATCAAATCAACTCTCTAGCCCGCCTCCCCATGGCCCCGGTCGCGTACACTCTTCTTCAGACCCGGGCGACGACTCGCTGGGCCCTTCGATGACATTTACCTCCGCATTCGGTGAAGCTTCATCGAGGTCCCTGCCAAAAGACTTTGGAGAAGGCTTGACGTCGACGTTTCGAGACCGATCGCGGTCGCCAATTCGTGGATCGAGAGATCAGATAGTGGAGCCACTGCCAATGCAAGGAAGTACGAGTCCCAAGTTGGATATAGCATCCTCGTGGTACGGTGACAAGCATGTGCCCCGCCCGTGGCAAGATTTACCAAAAAGGAAAAAAACGGTTCCACATGAACAAACTCTCGCTCTTGACGAAACGCGTAAGGTACGTATTCTCAATGCTACCTATATTTTTCCTCCAGAATCATCGACTTAAAGGGGCTAACGTCCCCGAGTCGTTGACTGATGAAATCTTTATTCTTTCCTGACTTACTCTGATATTTGGATACTTTTTTTTAGAGAGTCGCTCAAGCCGTTGGCGCATCGCTTGGAACTATAGTAGATGTCGCTCATGAAGCACTCTATATGGGTGTGGAGCTATTGGATTTGGCACCAATTCCTGGATTGGCCACTGCTGCGAAAACATTGTTAAATATCTGGGATGCCGTGGAAGCCGTCGATGTGAGTTTTAAAGGAAATATTTCTGAGAAATTTTTTATATTCACCATGCTACATTTCAGATGAACAGACTTAGTTGTCTTCGCCTCACCGAAAGATGTGCCGATATTCTTCTTTCCGTGCGTGAAGAGATTTACGAGGCTGGTGATGAGGTTGGATACGAGCTAGCGGCGCCCATTTCGAAGCTTGAAGAGTACGTCTCAGAATATTTATCTCCAACATCCTCTAATGTTGGCCTGTGGCTTCAGATCCTTTATTCATGTCTATCGTTTCATGGTGAAGCAAACGAATCGACCGTGGTTGAAAAGATACTTAAAGCGAGATGAAATCCTTCGGGATATCGCGGGCTGTGACAGCGCACTCCGCGATGCCCTTGGGTTGTTTGGGGTGCGCTTGTTCAGTTACTACCTATATGTTTACTTACTTCAAAACCCAGATTTCTATCCAAATCCGCATTCTAAAACAAGTGCAGCAAAACGAAAAACGTCGAGAACGCGAGACACAGTCCTTGCTCAGAGCAATCCTCGAGGGAGGTCATCTTCCCCCAAAGACCGATCTCAAGATGATCCTTGGCAACGAAAGCCAGGTTTCCTCTCCCGAACCAAGCCCGTATGTTTTATCGACAGAATTTTCTTCGAAGACGGTAACTGAATTCGTCACCACGACTAATGCTCTCGGTCTCGTTGAAGAGGGAAATACAACACACGCTCCGGAACACCTTGCTCCTTCCCAAATTCTTCCAGCTCTTGAGACCATACACACTATTCAAAACTCACTCGATGCGGCTCGTGACATGTCAGATTTGCGACAACTCATGCGCACCGCTCTCCAAACCAGTAGCGATGCAGAAATGTTTGAAGTTCTCCAAATTGGTCGACAGGAGATGCCCGACGCGATCAAGACTCTCCAACGCGCGCTGGAACGCCTGGCAGAGCGGGATGGAGAGGCGGAAGAGCCCCAACCAGGTCAAGGTATCGTCACAGGGAAGGTGGTTCAGAAGCTCACGGTAAATGAAGTCGAGGGTTCGGGAAGGACCGTCAAGCACAGAGAGACCATGGACACCATCTTCAGCATGGACAGCTCGAGTGGCTCGAGTGCTAGCTACAGCGGGAGTAGCTCTGATGCGAGGAGGAAGGATACTTTGGATTTGGAGTTCATCGAAACCGGGATCGATTGTTTGAGGAGGATGAGCAGAGGTGTGACTCAGACAACTGTCCCAAGCTGGGCGATCACGAGGTGATGGATTTCCTCCATGGCTTGCTTCCTTCGCCTAACACCATCCCCATCCAGATACGAGGTTGACAGGGATGAGAAGATCGGCATCGGGTTCTTTTCCGATGTTTTTAGGGGTACCTGGCGCGGGCGAACAGTCGCTATCAAGGTTCTTGCAGAATCGACACCCCGAACACTCTTCGTGCGCGAAATAGGAATTTGGAGAACTCTCCACCACCCCAATGTCCTACCTCTCTATGGCGCCAGCAGCACCACTGGTGATCCGCCTTGGTTCTTCGTCAGCCCGTATATGAAGAACGGTACTCTGGTCGAGTACCTCAAGCGAGTAGAGCACGAGGATCGGCCAGTTGGGCTTGGCGTTGGGTTGGGCGCAAACCACGACCTTCCTTCCTTGCCGCTTCGGAGTCCGGGCGGGAGATCTGTTACTCTTCCAACCCCGTGGTCAGCTGTGAGTATGCTGAGTCCAAACGCGCCATCCGAAAATACGCCATCTGGTTCGCGGAGGAGAACCCCACCACGCGATTCGAGCAACGAAGTGCCGCGAGAGTGGGATCTCTTTCGCTTCATGCATGAAATTGCAAAAGGGATGGAGTACCTTCACGAGAAAGGAGTTTTACACGGCGATTTAAAGGCCTCCAACGTCCTTGTATCTGATTATAGGTATCGATGCGTCATCGCAGATTTTGGCCTGAGTGAGATGAAAAGCGAGGCATACAGAATCAGTGGAACACCTCCTCCTCGTAAGCATTATTATTTCTTCCTTTTCGAAGGCACACTCATAAATCCACACGTTTTAGATGGAACTCTCCGATGGCAATCGCCCGAAATAATGGCTGGACAACTTCAATTAACCCCTGAGGTAGACATTTGGGCGTTCTCTATTTGTTGCGTAGAAGTTTTGACAATGGGGCGAATGCCGTGGCCACTCATGGATGATACTTCCGTGAGACATTTCGTGCTGAGTGCGTCGATACCGCGTTTATGATGTTGGAGATATAATGTTTATTTATTTATTTTTTGCAGAAGAAAACAGTCGGCCCGTCCTCCCAAGGTACTCGCGTTTCAATACACCAGGCCTACAAGAAATTCTGCGCGCCTGCTGGCAGACCGAACCTACTAAGAGGCCAAGTTTCAAGAAAATCGCGCGAGACTTGAAGTTGTTGCGAAAGAGTTCTGGTCAGGACGCCCTGGATTCTCCATACCTCCCGACAATCGAAGACCTACCCGAACCTGTGGGCTCGCCTTCACCTGATATGCGACCGACAGAGCTCCCCCAATTCTTGCACGGCGCTGGTGGTATTCCGCGTACGTCTTCGATTTCCTTTTTTCACGTGCGCCGATTTAATCTCAAGATCAGCGACTGACATTCTCGTCGGCTCTCTGAACTCGTACCACACTACACACGAGACTCGAGATCCAGGCTCTCCGCACCAAGAGAGTACTGTTGCAACGGCAACCATCAAAATGCCTGAACCAGTTATTTATACCCCTGGCCCTTCGAGCCGCAGTTCATCCGTGTTTGTTCCCTCAAGTCGATCAAGCGGAGAACATGGTGTATACATTATCTCGGACGATGGGTATGACTCTCCTCCACCGGTAGACGAACGGATTGCCGAAATAAAGAACGAAAGGCGGTACCGGCTCCTCTTGACACATGCATTCCACCCTTCTCGTAAATTACTTCAACTTTTACTCTGGTGACAAAACTAATGGGTTGCCTTCAAATTAGTGACTCTTCCGCTATGGGATCCCTCGCCCGTCGAAATTGGCTCTGTGGGTTATTTGTCGAAGCCAAGAGGTCGTTTTATTACTTTGTTCAACGCAAATAACCCGCGTGGTTGTGATCATCCCGGAATACAATCTCTGCCGTCTATTCTTGGATACGGTCAAGCGACAGAAGGTGTTCAAAGATTGCCTAAGAAGACAGTTACGCAGCTGGCCATAGATATGATCATCGGGTCCCTGACCTTCCGCAATTCTTCGTAAGTAAATTCGTCTTATTGCTTAGACAAACCTCACTCACGAATTTCTAGGAGTGAGAATATTGCAAAAAGACTAGAATTTGACCTGAAAGCCGGTCACAAAGCGGCTTTTCTGTACACCGATACGACGGAATACCGCTATATGGAAACTCTAGATGCAGCCAAGAAATGGTTCCAGTCGAATGTTGACGCCATCATGAACGTTTATTCTTACCGGCATCACATTCAAAAGGAGGATCTCTTCCTTGGTGGGTGTTTTCGTGTCTATCCCCATTGGATGTGTTCTCGTTGACTTTATCTGTCAGTAATCGGAACCCTTCGGACCCCTAACTACGCCCTTTTGGTTAGCCACTCTCATCCAGAAGGACGTGTACGTCAATTGACTGTTACTGTCTTTCAATATTTCGTCACTAACCAACTGGTTAGGCGCTCTTCAATGTATATTCACATCCAAAAGTAGGCAACCCTTGGGGCATGTTCACAACGGATAACGCTGCTCTGCGCACATCTGGACCTTCCTATGACCTCGAAGAGTCGGAGGAGGTTCCACGTATTTCCGCAAGCAAAGTCTCCTATCATGGAGGGTCTTGGGATGCTGTTTTGCTGGCTCGCTTGCGGTTCAAGCCCGACGTTCTTGAGCCGACATCAAAATGAAGGAGCTCCGCTTGTCACCTATTTTGCGATTTTGCGAAACCGGCACCATTCAGGTTCGTCCACCATAGGATATATCGGTCAACCATTGAAATACGGTGGTCCAACAGGTATTTTAGCCTACTTTAGCGAGAACTAGAATAATCGGTATCATTAAAGGAAAGTGTGGTGAGGCGGCCAAATGTCTCCCCAAACATATATATATATATATTGGCCGGTTACTAGCGACGAATATTCCACCCTCACTCGCTTCACCGTGCGCATATTGAACCCCGTGTGAGTCGGAGTGACCTGAACTGAGGTTGAGCCCATCAATTTGCCACCAGCTTCGGCTCAGAGCAATCGCTAGGCTTTGTGGGAATGAGAGCATCATGTGGGGAGCGAAGGAATCGGGCCAGGACCTCAACGCGTCAACGCACGAGAGAAGAGTGATCGACCGACAGATCGTGTCAAAAATCGCGTGTCCGAGGCGGGCCTCGGCCCGAACATTACTTACGGACCTCTTGTCGATCGCTGGAGAATCATTCGCCAAAGTTATGTAAGACTTGACCCTTGCGGTGAGGCAAGTCTTTTTAACGTCTCCACGGGATTCATGATCTCTCGTATTTAGGACCCCGCGACCCCAGATCTAACAAACTTCCCTCCGACATTCGGAATGAACGTCAGGTGTTTTGAGATATCAGTATTGCTCTCTATTGCTGTCTATTGCTGGCCATGACTCCCGCTTCCGCCTCTCATATCAAGTCTTTCCTACTCACCCAGTAAAAGATAGAAGTTCAAGCATACACACTCAGATCCTCGGATGACGCATGCCAATCTATTTTTGCACTTCGCCACACATTTCTAAACGCCATTTAAGCAAACTGCTGTCCGTTTCTCGGGTCGCGGGCGCCCATTACAATCTACTACTCTTGTTCTTCAGTGTATTTATTCCCGGGAAAATGAGCCAATACATTGGGGATCTGAAACTGAACCGCGACGGACCCATAGCCACGGATGAATTTACTGATTTACGAAAAATCGGGAATTGAACTCCCTCTACGATAACTCAAGGGACCTTGCAGCAGCCCCAAATTCCCTGTCAACTAAATATGACGAGATTGTGGTAAAGTACGTATAAAAAGTTCTCCATATTTCACGTTCGCCTCATGAATTTCACCTCTTCCCTAGCATTACACCCCGTTACATCTCTCGTGCCAGGTTGGTGCCAGGAATGGAAATTTTTCGAGCACCCGAGGTTTTTCCTGAGCGGCTGGAGTCTCTGGCTCTCAAAAAACACTGCGGTCTTGTTGTGGGGTTCTGTGCCTTTCGACGTGGAGATCGCTCCTACATCGTCCTGAGCTTGATCTGAGCTTGCGAACCAGAGATCCGGCTTGCAGCCCACACTTAACAACGGAACCTATTGCTTTGTATAAGGCGGATCTATTTCGAGGTCAGGCCCGGTCCTCGTTGATTTCTTGAAGAAATCAACGCTGTTGGCGCGTAATTGATCTACTGGAACGATTGGCAATGGTTATAAGGATCTATTTCCACATCTCCTAAGAACTCGCGAGCCGTGAATCGTTTCGAATCCTCGTATATTTCCGTCAACTCACCGAGGAAAATATTAGGTCTCAGAACGCTAGATTATTCCCCCGTTGATCGTCGGTCGAGAGGTATATAAGCCTTACTGTGGGGTTCTGCCTATTTCATGACCCACTCTGAAATATGTATTCTCAACCCCCTCCTCGCCCTGGCATTTTCACAAGAGAAACCGCTGTCACTCATCCATCTCTGCGTAAGACTTGTTTGCTATATCATCAGCTTTTGAGTACTGAATATTTCTAGACATTCGTGATGTACACGATGCTCATGTTCTCCTAGAAGCTGTCAGGCTTAATGTTTTACCGCTTCTCAAACGACGATTGCTTGCCAGTGAACGAGATGAATTACAAAGTGGTCACATTTACGTTTGGGAAGAAGCCCAAGATGATGGAGGGCTATTACGATGGACAGACGGAAGAAGATGGTACGTATCGTTGCGCCCTCTTGTGTGCTTTAGCTGATGTCATGAACTAGGTCCCAGAGTAGGATGAGGGGCGACTACCTTTTTTACGAGGAAAAAATCGAAACCACGCAGGAGGAGAGAGATGCCAAAGCGGCGCGCAGGTGCAAAAACTTGTTCATTTTTAGCCCTCGGAGTTGCTAATTCCTTCCCAAGAGCAAGGCGAGCTTCGGACCCAACTGCGATTATCACACCTCCGGTGAGGCGAAAGGATCGACCATCGAAACCTAACGGTCTTACAAAGCAAACCTATTCCGTGACGGTCAACCTTCCTGGATCATCCGAGCCTCGTAAATGGCACGTTGTCGCCTACTTCTCGGTCTGTAAACGACGCCATTGCACGTTACTCGTACCTAACTGATGCGCGTTTAGGGCGACGATTACACTCGGCTCCCCGTGATTGAGAATTACGCCTACCTCCGAAATATTCATGTTCCGAGTGGTATATTTTTTAGCAACAAGGTCCTGTGTTCCAGAACAGATGGTTTCGCTCCATACCCAGACGAAGGCGAGCCACAGGAAGAAACTTTCTCTTCCCGCCATGCTATCCACGAAGGAAGCGTTCCGAGGACCATTCCGACGCCATCTTCTCCCATTGCATCGTCCATATATCCACCACATAGCCCCCCTCAGTCTACAAAATCACCAAAGGTATTCCTCCCGCCAATTTCATCACTTGGAGGACCATATGGAAAACCCCCGGAACTGCCCTATCCGTTCCCATCTCACTCACACGGCCGCAGTCAACAACCGCAATATACTCCGTTGTCTTCAGAGGACCGTCGCGCGTTACAAAAATTCAAGGTCGTGTTGTGAGGTCAAAATATTCAACAGGACGGTCCTTCGAGATCCCTCCTTCACTTACACTTGGAACACTGTTTTCGTAGTTTTGTTGTTTTATTATAACTATGTATCTTACACACCTCCCTTGGCGATTTGTATTACCAACTCATAACACCCGACTTAAGAGTGATAAAAGTACCACACATTTCATTTACGCCCCGAACGATAGGTTGGCGATCCATAAAATGCAGTATTTTCTGGTCTTTCTTTTGGAATTCAAGTTTATTTGACAAATTTTCTCGAAGGAGAAGAAGCAATTAAGGTTTTTCGGTAAACTTGGTTCTCATACCTTGGCATCTCAGTTTTCTAGAACTATTTACGGTCGGAGGCGGTCGTTCTTCGGGAGTGATGTCCGATGATAGCTTGATAATAGCCAATTAATAGCCCGAGAAGATCTAAAAAATACAGCACAAGCACAGCTCAGCAACCGATCATCTTAGGCATGGAGCTTATTTTTATCGATTACCCGATCGATTAAATCATTGTTGCCCCTTTGATAGGTGGGGGCGGTGGTTGTGCGCATTGCGAATAGCCCGGAGTCGACGGTCGCGTTCATCTTGAATTGTAATTGTGTACACCGCCTTACACCCTCTTATGTTACTCCACATAGAGTGCGTTTGTGTGCTAAATGTTATGACGTACATTTGTCGAGCGCTTGGCTCGCTTATCTTAACTTGGAAGGATGCACCACAAAGTTCGGTTCAAAGTTCATGAAAGATTCCTGAATTAAACATCAGAAATTTTCATTTCAAAACCGTTCGAACTGGAGGGTTCCAGGATGAAAATCCCAGATTTTAGACTTTGAGGATCTCGCTGGTATTTATGGCCTGCTGACATGTCGAATCCATCAAGTTCATGCGATTGCTTGGACCCCGTAGTAAAATTTGGATAGATTACTGAGCAGAATGAAAATTTCCATGCTCATGAGCTTCGGACAAGATACCTGTGGGTCCAGTTTGGCAGAAAACAACGAACCGAACTTTGTAGAAAGAAATTGAACCGGACAAGAACCGGACTAAACCGATTTCCCCACACGGCGCCGAAACCGGTATCATTCACGTGACGTGACTGATGCGAAGAGTCGGTAGGAGCTTGATTGGAAACAGCGCGCACAACAGCCAATCAGCCTAGATCGAACGTCACCGGTGTCACCCATTCCGCCGACAGGGCAAGAATGAAGGAAATCATATACGTACAAGCAGGAAACCTCTCGAATTACACAGGAACGCACTTTTGGAATGTCCAGGAAAGCTATCTGCCGTATACTGAAACGGACGAAGTAGTAGTGGAGGCTGAGATTTCTTTCTGCGAGAGTGTGGATACAAAAGTTCGTTGATAATACTCTTGCGTGAAATCATTAACTGATTGTGATTAGGAAAAGTCAACATTATGTCCTCGGTTACTAGTGTTCGACACAAAGTGTAGGGCTTCAACAGGATCATGATACCATCGTCTGAGATTTCCTAGCCAATTTCGGAACTTTAGGGGGGAATAATGCGCTTGGATCAATTGGGGATGATGCTATTGAGGAATCCCCTTCACTATGGTATGGCGATGAAAAATATTCTTTCCTAACAAATCCGATCTCTCAAATAGGGATGGGAATTCGATCGAGTACCGCCAAGCACAGATCCCCAAGAGCGACTATCAAAACGTTATGGAAAAATACTCCACTGATGTCTACGGCCGTTTCAGCAGTGCTGAAGCGCAGGAGCTGGACGAGAATATTCGGTACTGGTCTGATTTTAGCCGCGTCTACTATCTTCCAAGGTCCCTACAGAAGCTGCCTGACCCCCTTTCTTGGGAGGAAACCTGCGTCAATTGGAGGGCAGGTCAAGATATCTTCAATAGTTACAACGAGGTCAGTTGTAAATGCATTGATCATCGCATTAAAATTACTAAAAGCGTAAATAGAATTCAGAACTAATGGAAGGTTCCCTTCGCCGGTTGGTTGAAGATTGCGACAACATGCAGGTTGCCATTTATTTCCTCGATGTTGCAGCTATTTCTAATCACTTTTAGGGCATCCAAATTATGAATGACACGGATACCTTTGGGAGCTTTCTGAGCTCATTTCTTGCGTCTTTCAGGGATGAATACTTCAAGCTTCCCTCGCTCGTCTTTCCCTTAATGGCAGGGGTGGTCTCTCAACCACCCGACTGTGACGATGTCAGCCTTATAGATCTAACACCGCCGCTTCTATTGACACCACATACCATTCAGACTCCGAGCCAAAGATGCTTCATCAACGATGCTCTGTACCTGCGGACGCTGAACGAATTTTCAACCACAAACGTCCCCGTACAACCACCATCCGCATGGTGCAATGTATTGAAAGATTCTCTCAAATTTACAGTCCGTTCCAATATTTGTTCACAGCCAGACACTGATACGCTTCCCCAGACCACCAGCACGTATCACCAATCCGCTATTCTATCTGCTCATATCGAAACATGTACACTCCCTCTCCGGTATGGTGCTCAATCACGTGCTTGTACTGGAATTAATAAAATGTAGTTTAAAGCCTCCCCAACAGGACTTATTGGGCCTTAGTACGCAGCTTAATTGGCGAGGTTCATCTCCATTTGCTGAACTCAGTGGAATATTCCCCTTCACAACGAATTCGAGCTTCGAGGGCAAGTTGGTAAATTTCTCTATTGATGCTCCAATCAAGGTCATCAGTGGTATCTTGACCATCGAAAACGACAACTGAATATTTGTTCCTAGCCCTCCACGAGGTATACATGGCTGGACGTGACTCGGGGACTTTCTTCGACACAAATCGGGGCGTACGAGAAATGGTCGTCTGCCCAGCGATCCCCCAGCGTGGGTTACGGGTCAAGGTATGTGATTACCCTGGATTCCTCGACGTTATTGATGCTATTTGTCGCGGTCACATCCAGCGTTCACGGCCTAGCGTACCCTCTACCAAGCTCCTTCCCGACTCTCACCTCGGATCGGCCGTCTCCTTACACAGAAATGTCCTCTTCTCTATCGACGTCGAGGAACCTTACAGCCCTGTTCGAAGGCTACGCAATGTTCATTGACAAGTGTCTAAGTCGCCGTACTACATCACTCGCCTCGATCGATGTGTCCTTGGACGATCTAAAGGAGTTGGCGAATGACCTGTGGACCATGCACGATAACTCCTCCGGGGAAACTGATGAACTTTTTACCTGAAAACCGGGAGACGCCGAATGTACAGTTTTTAAATAACCAAACTCGTTTCTTGCGGAGATCTCATAAAATGCCCTTCTAAGGGCACGTTCAGCGATCAGACGCAACAGCGAAGTCGAGATATTTTGTTTCCAGATCAGAACCAGTCCCAAGCAATCTAGAGTTTGAACACCGTTCGAATTCTAAATCGTCTTTTGGAAGGGCCGTGAGGCGTAATTTTCACCCTGCCTCAGAAGTTCAACTTGCCTTGTATCATCCTCAATTTCTCCTTGGGCTGAACATTTGAACTGATGGAGTGCATTGTGTCTTTCGTCTTGAAATAAAATGCGGTATCTACCGTTTAGGGTTTCGAAATCTTGAACATTTGGAGTTTAAATTCCAGGGTCCTGATCATTGACCGTGGTTCGGCCACAATCGTATAATTCATAATATTCTGTCATTTGACTTGAATTGAAAGATTAGCACCTATGGAGCGGGGGCATACCATGAAGCGTCGGGCTATCCCTGGATCATAGGATCTCATGAATGTCTTATGTCTTTTTGGTTGCAACAAATTCTCTCAAAACCGAACTTCAGTTTCGTGGATTTTTCTCGGTTGATTGCGAGCATCTTTCAAAACGAAACTAAACAACTAGTTGTATCATTCGAACTGAGATAGTAATACATCACGTAAATGGGAAATAATACACAACCAATTTTAGTAATATTTTGCGCCACGAGGAGGGGGGGAATTCAAGAGTTTTCTAATTTTTGGTGGGAGCACGCCTAGCTTTCTCAAGCTCTAACAATTCCTTAGGACAATAGTCAACATCAAATTGTAACTCGATAGCTTGGAAATCTTACTTGTTCCTTCGTGATAGGTCCGCCCAAATGCCCAGGACCAAACGTGCCGCTCCTCGCAGATCGTGCGGTTTCCGAGCTAATGTCAGGATTCATCATCTCTTGGAATAAGGCGGTCTCTCCGACCTGCTGTAGCTGGATTTTTTTAGGTTCGTCGGCAACTGGCTCGAAAATGGCTTCGTATTTCCCGGCTGCGGCTGGCTCACCGGTAACAAATACGGGAACTTCCCTCTTTTCCCC
>Ga0307517_10011127_pt1 | contig 12493 bp, 4 predicted proteins | sample 23_EM_MG_FD_194515 | JGI IMG/M metagenome (GOLD analysis project Ga0307517, IMG submission 194515) | Populus trichocarpa ectomycorrhiza microbial communities from riparian zone in the Pacific Northwest, United States - 23_EM | ecosystem: Host-associated > Plants > Roots > Unclassified | place...
CCCCCCCCCCCCCCCCCACCCCCCCCCCCCCCCCCCCCCCCCCCCCCCCCCCCCCCCCCCCCCCCCCCCACCCCCCACCCCCCCCCCACCACCACACCCCCCCCCCCGCCCCGCCCCCCCCTTCGGAAAGGAGAGTCATGAAAAAGTAAATCTACTTAAATAAGAGCAGATGAGTATAAACATGTTAAAATAAATTCATCACAACTGTGACTAGCTGACATACCGAAACAAATTTTAGGCGGGAAAAAGATACATACCCCAGAAATTTTCACAAATTGCCCATTTTTTGCATTTCGTAGCTCAGCATCTGGGTAACGTGCAATGTAAGCCATGATAGCTCTTCTCCCGAAACAAGTATTCCATATGAAAAAAGAGGCAACAGCACCAAAAAGAACGACAACAACTATTAAGAGAATGGCATTATGGACTGCTCCAAGGATAAAACCACCAGCAATGAAACCCATTACAAAGAGTAGAATCAATGACCACAATATCAGCTTTGGGAAGTTCTTTCTGAAGGAAAAGTCATCATCTTGGCTAAGAACAGTCACTGCCTGATTGTGAATAACAGCATAGCCTGGATTTTTCATAGACCCCATAGATTCTAAAGGACCAGATACCTTCCGAGGTGCCCCAGACGAGTTCAGTGGGCCTGAAGATATAGGACCAGATGTAATCAGACCGGTAGTAGGAAGAACAGGAGGAATGGGACCAGAGTTTTGGCGGCCAGAAGGCGTTACTCCACCCGACTGAGGGCCAGATGACTTCTTTACTGGCTCTCCATGCTTATTTAGGGGTCCTGAATTTGATTTTTTTAATGAAACCGAACCAGTTCCTCCAGATGATACAGCACCTGATGTAGTATAGGCTGCCCGGGCAGCTGCATTAGGCATGATTGGCCCTGAATGTGAAGCAGCTCCTCCAAATGACCCAGTCCTTGAAGGAGCACCAGTTATAGGTCCGGATTTCCTAGACTTTGAGCCATCTACAGGAATATCAAACATTTTGCCCAACTCTCCAGACCTCTTGATATCACCACCAGTATATGGCATGGCCACAGAGCTCATTGTTGGAGCCCTCTCCTTCGGCTGTTCAGGCCGGCCTGATACATAAAGGCCATTGCTGAGCTGATGAGATGGGAACCGAGAACCCATCTAGATACTTTAGGAGACCACAGGAGATGTTATGAAACAAATACCACTGCGTATAGTGATTCAATGGTCAAAGCCCTCCTACGTATACAAAGAAAAAACATTTTAGTATTTAGACAAATTCTTTGGAAATAAACAATTCTTGACGTATTCTTTAGAGCTATTAATAACCAAAGAAAATACAAATTTAGTAGACAAAATGTGTACAGCGCGCCATAAAAATGCATGAAGAGCACAAAAGATTCCAATGACCTAAAAAGCACCTATCTAGAACATAGGTGGTCACAGTAGTTAATTGCCAACACCCATGAGATAAAGAGCACCAATTACGTGTCCAATCAAAGAAGTCTGATTGGACACCTATCTCGAGTAAGTAAAGAAAATGAAGATGACCAATCCAAAAGAACCAAACACCAAGAAAGCTGCCCAAAATCAAATCACCAAACAATAACAGCCAAAATCCCTAATGAAGTATCGGGAGCACACTGAAAAAACTATCCCAAATTTCAGTAAACTCAGCAGATAAGCTAAGCCATTGCCATGCTCTTGAGGATGAGCCTTAGAAATTATCTTCTATATTCCTACAGCTTCTCAGCAAGCAAACCAAAGAGGGGATAACTAATAAGAGCCCCCCCAAAAAAAAAAATACTAAAGTAAACTCCAACAATGAAAAAGGTCTGAAGATCCAGGTTATCCTAATGTTCTCCCAAAATACCATTCAAATTGCGTTCTCATATCATAGAATCATGGAAGATCTAAAGCAAGAAGAAGAGAACCGGGTTGGCTAAAGGAATTTAGCTCAAAGAACCTCAAAATAACAAAAAAAATGTACAATTTTAAATTTTCTACATCTATTGTAGAGTTAGAAATCAAAATAACATATTAGCACCGTCAAGTTCTGTTTTCATAAGAGTCAACCGTGCAACTTATTGACATATATTATGCATAGAACCAAAATCCATCATCCAAATGAATGAACTAAGAGTTACAAAATCAGTATTTTAAGCATAACCGAGGAAAGACCAAGAATTCTGAAACAAGGAACCCCAAATGTTCTAAGTTTAACAGCTTAGGTTTAAAGTCCAGTTATTCTTCTGTTTACAGCATTTTTTCAGCCACCTCAGGCAGACATTGAACTAAAATCCCTCACCCCCCAAAAGCGAGATACCTAACCTTCCATCCTAAGTTAGTAAATCACAAAACACCTAAAAAACTAGAATATATAGACCACATCTAAGAAATAAAGCACTCCAATACTGCCATTTTGAGTAAAAACCATGAAAATCATAGAGATCTAATAAAAAAAGTAGAGATTTCAAAAGGTAAGAGCTTGACCGAGAGTGAGATTTCACTATATGTAAACGAAAAAATGGCAAATCTAGGAGTCAATTAAAACAGAGTGCAGAAATAAACAAAAATAAAAACAATCTGCACGCTCAAAATATCAAAATCTATCAAAGGAACCAACTTTATAGCTCAAATCAAGAAAACAAACCAAACACAGATCACCATTTTAAGCAAAAAGCAAGAAAATGGGAGAGATCTAAGAAAAGAATCATCCTTTTCAGGAGTTTTGAGAGAAGTGAAAAAAAGGGTCTAAATAGGATTAAAAAGAAATCTTATTTCTTCTTCCCAACACATACCTGAACAGACAGTTGAGAGAGTTGTTGTTGTTGAAATCTGGAGAAAATTACGGGAAGACAGCAATAACAACAACAACACGGCTAAAGTGAATCAAAAGACAAAAACAATTTTTATGGTACTCCTAGTACTAACCAAACCAAAACCTCTCCCTCTCTAAAGAGCCACCCCTTTCTTTCTCTCTCTAAAAAATGAATCCACTTAATAACTACTTAATGAGACTCTCCCTCTCTCTCTCTCTCTCTCTCTCTTCTTTTGTGCGTGTGAGTGTCACTTGAGAGAGCCGCGACAACTGGTGAGTTGTCTCGTCTGGCAAAAAAGCCCCTCCAAATCTCTTCAAAAGGAAAATTTTAATTTTATTTATCAAGATAAATATTTTTTATAAACACCACTAACGTTAAACAAGAATATACTAATCCCAATTAAAAAAATTCTAGGTAATTAACAACAACAGTAAAAGTTAATAGCTCAAACAAACGAACAACCCCACCTAGGGACACCTCATTTCTTAAATAAATTTTCATTTTTAGAAAAAAAGTTAACAGTAGTCTGGTCAAGGTAGGAGTGTTGGGAGGTTAGGTCGGGTCTGGTCTGATCATCTCAAAAGCCAGGATATTTGTGAGACAGCATGATCCAATACAATTGGAATGATAAAGCAAAATTTGCTTGTGAGATATTCATGAACATCAAGATCAAGGACAAGACCTATGAGACCACTCCTTTTGTGACATTTGTTTAATGCATGTGACTTCACGGTCCTCCTCTCACACCTGGAAAGTGAGACCTCCGAGGCACAAAATCCACATACCACACAACCATATGCCATGTCTAGGCAATTGAGGTCCAGTTTGTTCATATTGTCCGATGTAGCGCAGTCATACTTGCTTCCACCGAAAACCCTTTTAAAATTTGATGATTTTTAGTTTTTTTATTTATTTATTTTTTCAAACCATGATCATCATCATCAGACGGTGCTTGTTATTTACTTCTCCTTGTACTGGTAAAAGGGTAGGTCGTTGGTTGTCTGTTGCATGGCAAGTCAGAAATACGTGTAATCAGTGACTTTGTGCATCGTTGTATTGGTATTGCTTTCTTTTTCGTGGGCAAAACCCTGTCTCCTGCGCATCCTCAACTTGTTAAAATGGAAAGGGACATTATCATGACACGATTAAGTTTTCTTACGACTGAAGTCTTTTTTAAAAAAAGAAAAAAGAAAAAAGAAAAAAGATATTGCTTCCTTTCCTTCAAATCTCAACAAGTCGTAATCAACACAATTCGGTGATAATGTTAACAACCTGCTCTATTTTTCAAACTCTTGAACTAAGATTTGATTTGTTCGATTTGAATGTTTAACCACTGCTTTCTACAATATTCATGCAACATTTTATTTTTATGGTCAGGCTTTTGCATTTTGTTTTGGAACTATGGTTGTGATTGGTTTTTAAATTATTTTTTACTTAAAAATATATTAAAATAATATTTTTTATTTTTAAAAAATTATTTTTACATTCATATATCAAACTAATCTAAAAATCTCAAAAAAAAATATTAATTTAAAGTAAATAATAAATAAAAAAATTTTAAAAAAAAACACTTTTCAAATATAAAAACAAAAGAAACTTGCTAAGATATTATTTAATGAAATTGTTTTTTAAAATAATTTTTATTTAAAAATATATTAAAATAATATTTTTTATTTTTTAAAATTTATTTTTTATATCAACGTATTAAAACAATCTAAAAAAAATCTAAAAAAATTAATACAAAAGAAAAAAAAATCATTTTTTTTTTTTTTTGAAAAGCATGTTATGGCCACAAAAACTAACTGTACCTAGGTTCTCGTCTCATACAATCTTAAAACACACATCCCTTAGAATACTAGGAAGAATTTAATAAATTTCACCTGATGTTGCCCTCAAAAAATGATCCGCAGAGGAAATGACAAAGAGTAGGATCGATGAGGATGAGCCAAACCCTGAAAGATTGAAACAACGATCAAGGGCTTACTGGCCAGAATCAACAATATCACATGCATAAATTATTAAATACCCCCGATTAAGATCATCATTTGGATGTTGATCACTTGTTTGCTTTTCCCTTGAGCATTCCACTCAAGTCAACATTTTAGTTTTCAACAATATCGATGAAAACTCTTAATTTTACATTATGAATCTTCATTTCTAAAAAACAAAATAGACATAGTTGCTAGTAAGATCATAAAACACATGGATCTCAACTTCAGGGCACATCAAGCAATGCCATCTTTTTTTTTTTCAAAAAAAAAAGAATCGAGGTTGGCTTTTTAACGAGAGCCGACCGACGTTCTAAAAGAATGGGAAAGGAAATCTATACAACATGTTGGGGGGGGGGGGGGGGTTAACAGAAAAATAAAACCACAATCACATCTGGAAATCAATTAAGTTTTGGTTCTGGATACTGCTAACTACACAGGTATGACATCATCATTTGATGTATCTTCACATCTCAAAACAATACCATCAAGGCTAGCTGGAAAGATGCATCTGGACCATTGCCATCCAGTTGCCAATGGCTCCGGAGGTGCGACTATCATAAGCATGTTGTCATTTCTCTGAACAATCCCCATAACGCTAACAGTGCTGCCTTCTTTGATGCACCTGCAATAGCCATGGCTGCAGTTTCAAAACTCCAAAACATCCAAAATTCCTAAAAACAGTTCATGGTTATTGATCCTCAACTAATAAAAATCACGATGATGCCTTACCTTGACAAGGGGACTATAAAAAATCACTATGATAAACATCTAACATGTTTTCTGGTTCAAGCTCCCACCTAAGGGTACGTCGAGAAATAAAATACTTGATGACCTAATTCTTCAAGGAGAGAGCTTACCCTTCTTTCAGTCTCATTAAACGCTCATCGCTTGAAAGGTTTTTCTTTCCCAACCACCTGACAAACTCCGGAGACAGGTCTTTCTTTTCAGGGTTAATATCAACAACCAAGGAATCGTCAACAAAAGGGATTATCCTTGTGCCACTGCCAGTCTTAACCAGTGCTCTTAAACCAGATTGGAAATCAGAGATGTAGAAGTCAACAACATGCCTCTGCAAAAAAAAATATATATCCTTTTAAAAACATGGAAATTCAAGGCAAAACACTTGCTCCAAATGTAAATGTCCATTCATCATCGCAAATATAGAAAACTAAAATGGAATGTAGTGAAATAGGAAAGGGAAGTGATGCAGCCAAAAATCAAAATAGGAGGAATAAGGATCATTTTCCTTTATTTAGTGGGTTTATATTCTTTTCTAGTATAAAAGATCCAAACTAGGATTTTCTATGTTTAGAGTAGTCCCTGTTTCTGAATGTAACCTACACAGGAAAGACAGGGAATAATTGATGGTTGAAGAATTATGGTTTCTCATAGTGGTCAAGGTTTCAAATAACTATTGCTTTTTACTACTCCTGGAGTAAATTCAGTTCGAAGTTTCAAATAACTAGGATTTTTGCCAACAGAAGGGGGGTTTGGTTAGTAAGAGGGGAATAACAGTTTCAAAAGGGCACCTATCCAGATATTTGGATAAGAAAAGCCCAGCCAACTCGTAGGAAGCTAGTGTATGTGTTAAAATCCTTTGTGTGTTTGAGGGAATAGTCTCTTCAACACTACATGTTCAAAAGATACAAAGTCGCAAAATTACTCTGGAAAAGAAACTGCGGCACAGGCAATCAAAAATACAAAGCCTCTCTCACCTCTGATGATCTCAATCCCCATGTAAAATGGCGATGACCAGGGCTGGCAGGTTTTGAACCCCATGCACGGTACTCATATAATCTTGTAGAGGTATAGACACATCTAGGAACTCTTTGGAACGAAGACTCCAAAGGGACATTACCACAGGTAACCACCTTCAGCAATTGCAAGAGAGTAAACATTCTGATCAATATCACGTAATTATGCATAAGAGAAAAAGATAAAAAATTCAAAATCGATATACATTTTTTCAAGACACAGATATTAGAAAGTATAATGCACAGTCGTTAAAGCATTATTGGATTCAAGTGTAGAGAAGGGAGAAAAAGGCGCAGGGCAATAAGTGGAAACCACTAAGAATATAGATCTCAATCTACATTAAATAAAAAAAGTTGCATGCAAATATCAAGCATGCACATAAAAAACAATAAATGAAAGCACCTACTACATACCCCGGAAACTTTCACATATTGCCCATTTTTTGCAGCTCTTAGATCAGTATCAGGATAGCGAGCAGTGAACTCCATGATATATCTTCTTCCCCAACACGTATTCCAAACAACTAATCCAGCAACTATGACAAAAAGAACCACAACAACAATGAGGAGGATGGCGTTGTGAACAGCTCCAAGAATAAAACCACCAGCAAGGAATCCCATCACGAAAATCAGAATCACCAACCATACTACTGTTTTCGGGAAGTTCCTCCTCACAGAATAGTCATCATCCTGACTTAAAGTAGTCACAGCTGGGTTGTTACTGATGGAGGAGCTGTGTAATTTCATTGAACCTGTGGATTCCAGGGGACCAGACACTTTCTTAGGAGCACCAAAAGAATTTAGTGGTCCTGAAGAAATAGGTCCAGATGTTATGAGACCGGTCGCTGGCAGGACTGATGGAATAGATCCAGAATTTTGCCGTGTTGCTCCACCAGATTGAGGGCCAGAGGACTTCTTTACAGGTTCCCCGTGTTTATTTAGTGGTCCAGAACTCGATTTCTTTAGTGAAGCTGAACCAGGCAAGCCTCCAGAGGATAAAGGACCTGATGTGGTATAGCCAGCACGAAGAGCAGCATTTGACATCACTGAACCTGAAAATGAAGCAGCCCCTCCAAAAGATCCAGTCCTTGAAGGAGGACCAGTTATTGGCCCAGATTTCCTAGACTTGGAGCCATCCGTAGGGATATCAAACATTTTCCCCAACTCTCCTGATTTCTTAATATCACCTCCTGTATAAGGCATGGCAGTTGAGCTCATCGTTGGAGCCTTTTCTTTTGGCTGCTCGGGTCGACCAGATACAAAAAGGCCATTGCCCAGTCGATGAGATGGGTATCTGGAACCCATCAAGCTTCTTTAAGAAAACCCAATAACGCACAAGATGAACTAGTAAGTTGTCAAAACGATTCTCAAAGTCCCACTGAAATTGAAAAAAGAAGCAGGAAAAAGAAAATTGAAGTGATTACTCATTTCTCAACCATTAGAATTAATCATCATAAGCAATCATAAACTGAAAGCCTTCTTTTCAACAAAAGGAATGATTTAATTTAAATATTTGTCTGATATATGAAGTAAAGAAAACAACAACAAAAAATTTGTAAACCTCACACATTTATGTTTGCTACGAATCTTTTCCTGAGTGCATTTCCACTGCAATGTTGCAATCAATAAAGATGAATAACAAAATTTGTGAATTTTATATGATTCTCCAAGAGGCATCCAGATACTATTTTGTTATTTGTAAATCAAAAGGTTCCTCGTTAACAGCTAAGATTGTCAATTCCATATCATTCTCCAACAAACACGCTACTGTTAAGTTCATCAACAACTCTTATAGGAGATTACAACAAATAAACTTAAAACGTAACACTCTCCTTTACAGTTTTTACGGTTTGATGGGTACCTCGTCAATTATTATTCTTCTTTTTCATCACAATCACTAGGGCACTCATTAAAATTAACAACTCAAAACTTCTGTTCTTTGTTTTTTCCGTACAACCAAAGGCCATAATGATATCAAGAAAAAGCAGCCAGGGAATTAAACATATCCTCTATTTTTAATTCCAAACAATTCAAAACATTTCCCTGCATCAACCCACATTGCATGAATTGAATACTTCAAAACATAAATCCAGGGAATAAAACATAGTGCTCTATTTTTAATTCCAAACAATTCATAGCATTTCCATAGATCAATCCACAATGTAGAGATTCATAACTTCTGAGCAAAAATTCATTGATTACATCGGTCAGAGACAAGATGGAACGTCAGCACTTAAAAATCCATTTGCATGTTGGCTGATAAAAAACATGAAAGAGAAAATCAACCATATTCACTATGTCAGATAACAATTGAATCCTGATTCATCATCAAAACACTCTAAATTGTTAATCTTACCACGATCCAAATCTAAAGCTCTCCACTTTTATGCAAACAGATTGCCAATATGCCACAAACAAAACAAATATAATAGTAACATTCTATTAAAAACAAAAAACCCGTATCCAAAATCAAGAAAACAAAAAATACCCATTTCCATGTTTTTCAATAAACCAACAAAAAGAAATGCAAGAGATCTAAACTTTACAAGGCAAAACATCGAACTTGGGAGAAACACGAAGAGAAATTCAGTGATAGTAATAAGAAGTTAAATGGGAGAATGGGCAGATATGACATTGGCGTTTGTGATAATTACCTGGGGGAGGAAAATGAGGATTTGGAGGATTTCAATGGAAAAACAGTTGGTGCAGTTAACAGTGCAGATAGTGGCAGTGGCTGCCTAAGCAACACTGATTGTGAGATCCCATCTCAGTACAAGTCACCATCTCTCTAAAAATCTCTGCTTTATCTCTCTTTCTGTCTCTTGAAGGAGTAACAGCAACTGATGGGTTGTCTCTAACTGCAGAAAAAAGGAAAAACCCACCAAATTAAGAGAGAGAAATTGAGTGAAAAATAATCTTTTATTATTAATTGTTAGTAGCAGCAGCAGCTGAAGACAAACCTCTCACCTTCCCTCACTCTCTGTCTCCCTTGTTGACTGTATTTTTCTTTTTTTGAAAGTGCGTGTTTGATATAGCGATATATATAATGTTTTTTAAAAATATATTTATTTAAAAATATATTAAAATAAATTTTTTTATTTTTAATATTAATACATTAAAAATATTTAAAAAAAATCAATTTAATAATTTTTTTAATAAAATATACTTTCAAAATATATCAAAAAAACATAAATAACCGCACTCTTAAATATTTACTTAGATTGAGATATAAATATAAAATAAAATATATATATATATATGGCAATTTTAAAATAATTTTTTATATTTTAAAAAATAAAATATGAAGAAATATAATATTGATTTAAGAAATCAAGCTGTAACAGTGTTGTTATTCTTGAATCTGGAGTAGTAACAGGAGAAAAAATGTGTTTTTACGATTGAAAATACTCGATTACTGTTGCTCTTTTTCTTTTTCTTTTTTACATTATTAGTGTTGTGATGTTGCGAGGAAAGGCCATGATTTTTATGTTGAAAAACAATGCTAGAGTAGGAATAACGTTGAGTGGTGGACCCACGACACCATGTCAATGACAAGAACAGCGCAGGTGTGCAGCAAAATTGATCATGATGGATCCAGAGAGGTTAGCGTAAAGGTTTAATCAGCTGTTCGGAAATTCGGCGGGGTTGTTTTATAAAGTGGTTTTTATTTATAAAAATATATTAAAATTATATTTTTGTATTTTTTAAAAATTATTTTTGATATCAGCACATCAAAATAATCTAAAAATACTAAAAAATATTAATTTAAAATAAATAAAAAATAAAAAAAATTAAATTTTTTCAGAAATGTTTTTAAAACGTAAAAACAAAACTTAACATATTGCTAATATTTTTTTCAAGTGAAAACTAAAAAATATAGGAATCATAAGAGGCTTGATTTAGTATAATTTGGTTAACTTTATAGAACCAAGAGCAATTCATATAACTCATAAAAATACAGTATGACTAAAAAAAATTAAAATAATATCTTTTTTAATATTAAGATAGTTATGTATTAAATTGATTTTTGTTAATTTGAGTTCAATGTCAAATCCGCAACTTAGATTATAAAACTATGATAACTTCATGAAAAACAACTCAAAATAAATTATAAAACTTAATTCTCAATCAATATAGTGTTAATGATGAAATTAAAAAAATACATAAAAAACGATTCGAGTTAACATGTCAAATCTGCAATCCAAATTATAAAACCGAGATAATCTCATTGAAAGTAAAACGAAACAAAATACAAATTTTAATTTTCATTCAACCTAATATTGAATTATGGGATAAAAAAGAAATCAATTAAAAAAATAACATAAAAAAGTATCCGAGTTAATCCGTCGAATTTATGATCTCGGGTCATCATACCGAGATAACCTCATGAATTATTTTTTTAAAAAAAATGATCTAATTTAACTCATGTTAATTTATCAAATTCATGATTTTAGTTATGAGACTAATATAACCTTATATAGAGCAAATTAAAATAAATTACAAAATTCAATTCTCAATCGCTCCCATCATATCCAATGTTAAGCAATGAAATTTATAAAAAAAAAATTAATTAAAAAAATAACACTAAAAACAAGTCAAGCCAACCCAAGTTAACTCGTCAAGTACTATCCCCCGACATAAGGTTGAAACAGCCCAGTAAAAAGCAAATTAAAACAAACCTTGAAGTCTAATTCTTAATCAAATATAATATTAAATGATAAAATTAAGAAAAAAATAAATAAATAAAACCTAAATAATTGGGTTAACCGGCTAAACCAGTGACTTGAATCACGAGACAAGAACAACCCAGTAAAACACAAATTCAATATTGAAGGACTCGTGATTTGAGTGATTAGATCGAGAAAATCTCTTAGAAATATAATAAAAAAATAACATGGTTAAACTAGGGTTAAATAAACAAAAACCCGTGATCTTGATTGTGAGACCAAAATACTCCTGTAGAAAGCAAATCAAAACAACCTGAGTTAATTTATTAAAAATTATTCCCGTGTTATAAAGCTAAAATAACATAGAAAGTAAAAAAAAAAATTTTAAATTTTAATTTTTAATCAACCTAATATTAAAGAATAAAATGAAAAGAAAAGGTAAATGAATAAGACAAAAAACTCAAACCGGGTTAAAGACTAGCAATCTATGGCATGAAAGTGTAATAACACAACGAGGAAAAAAATATAATATTAAAAATGAAGAAAAAGAAAGTAAAATACTATTTCAATAAACAGAGTTTGGTGAAGAGTAAAACCTCCTCCTTCCTTTAGATTATAACCAATTAATGTAATGTTATCCATAAAGAAGCAACGAATTTCCGGGGGAGGAACAGCAAGAAGGAAGTTTCTATCCATTTGTTGGTGGGCTAGTCGAACTTCAAGCCCACTAACTAGAGCCCACGAAGGCTAGTTGTTTGGATGGGCCGATCAAAAGAAAACCCCACCTCTTGGATCAAGCCACTCTCACCCCCCAAGGCCCAAACCCAGGGCAAGTTAATTAGACCCTTAAATTATCACAACGGATTTCTCATGACCATCTATAATTCCCATGAATTCACTGGAACAACGCATGTGAGATTTGCATATATTATATATATATTTTTAATAGATATTATACATATAGTTCGTTCATGATCTTGGCTGGGATCATGGTTTTAGAGCGAGCGAAGAGGTTGTAAGAAAATGAAAGAAGCTGTGGCGAAGAGTGTTTTTTTAAATTTCTTTTTTTAAAGATCACAGACAAGGTTTGTAATCTCTCTCTCTCTCTCTCTAAAAAAAAATATAAAATTAACACATAAAAATCTCAAGTCATACAAAAAAAAAAAAACACTAAACCCTTCTTTTAGAAGCCACCGTATTCTAAAAGAAAAAAAAATTTAATCATTTAATAGGTAGTTCAATGGTAAATAATTAAAAGCTTAGACT
>Ga0307517_10011128_pt1 | contig 12493 bp, 14 predicted proteins | sample 23_EM_MG_FD_194515 | JGI IMG/M metagenome (GOLD analysis project Ga0307517, IMG submission 194515) | Populus trichocarpa ectomycorrhiza microbial communities from riparian zone in the Pacific Northwest, United States - 23_EM | ecosystem: Host-associated > Plants > Roots > Unclassified | place...
ACGGGAGGAAAGAGTCATGACTTTGTACTTAAAAGTGGCTTGGATATTTAATTATTTAATTATTTATCGAGTTTAAAAATGTGAGAAATTGGAGTGACGCGAGTGTGACGAAAAGCGAGTACAGCAGCTGTGAGGAAGATGAATATGGCTGGCTCAGTCAACACTCATCCGCACTCAGTCCAAGTCAGCAGCACGACAGCCATGGTCGGTTGCGCGCTGCTCGTCATTCTGCACAAGACTGAGCATCAAGTGGATGATGCAACTGATCCGCTCTCCGTATCGGTCCGAGCCAATGACCTAGCCGAGAGCCAGTTGCCACACACTCCGCCCGTCCTGTTTTCCCTCAATGCAGTGCACATCTCCGCTGCGGGTTCCTGGCCGTGGATGAGTGCATGTGAGAAAAGAAAAAGCAGGCCCACGCACGGACTATCATCTTCGTCAGTCTGCCGCTCGAGTCAACAATTGGCTCGAACCCCATCGCTCTCCAAATCTCCAGTCCAAGCCTGTCGCGAATCTCCCGCCATTAGCGCGTATTACCAAACGCTCACACGACCAACTCACGCGCTGCTATCCAACCCGCCCGCCACCTCTTTCGCGACATCCTTCGTTTCAAGCCCCCTCAACTTCTCCTTCAGTGCCCCAAGTTCACTTTCCTTGGCCGTGAGAACACCCTCCGCATTGTCTATCGCCTTAAGATGGCTCCGCCTGTTGCTGTCGAGCTCGTTGATCATTTTCTCATGTGCGCCTGCCGAAGGGACAGATGTGGGCCGGCTGCACGATATTTTTGCCGCTTCCAAAGCTCGCAGTAATCCTACAGATTTCCGTTCAGACAAACCCGTACCTGTAGCTTCTACGAACCCATATCTTACCTTTCATCTTGTCGTTAATGCTCTCCAAATCCTTCGTTCTTGCCGCTTGAGTGTTCGCGACTTGTTGTTGTAGAGCCTCGACCGCCATAAAGTCGTCATCTGGCACAATTACCGGTCTAAGCGTCTCGAGTGTCTGTCTGTAACAAGGCCGTTAGAACGCAATCCTTCCAAATGATACATCGTCACCCACACTGCATCGTGGAGGTCAACCATCGTGATCGCATGCGAACAGCCGCGCCGGAGAGCGCCGACACTTTCACCTACCTCTGCGACGACGAGACCTTGTCGAGATGGGATCTGTGAGTCTCTCCCCTCGGGTCTCACCACACGCTCTCGATAGTCCCTGACGTTGTTTCAGAAAATAATCTCAAGGCAGAAACTGCGCAAGGTGTGCCGCACCCCTCATCGCGATTGCTCGTGCGACCGTTTCTCAAGTGTCAACCTGAACACAGTATTCTTGGCTTCCGGACGTGTTTCGTATCAAGGATAGCGTGAGCTCACTACTCTCTCATGTATGCGTTCTACCCACCCCACCTAGGTCATCCCGCGTTCTTTTGGTCATATCATAACTGTCACACTCTGGGCAGCTTTTGTCTGCTACTTATGGTCGGAAGGCTTGTCCGTCACAATGACAAACTCTGTCGTACCTCTGCTTGCGGTCGTTGTAAGTTTCCCTCCCGTATATCATCCGTGATAATACCCTCATTTCCCATCAAGGTCGGTTTGATCCTCGTATTCAGGCAAGTTTGACTCTGAAATCGCTTTCAATTCCTCCCCCCTTCCTAACACTTAACCCAGGAACCAGTATGTCTCCCACTGTCACGCTTGAGATATCAGACAATCACACCTCTCAGGACTTCATATGATCGATACTACGAAGGAAGAAAGAGCTTCGGATCCGTCATGTCCAATGTATGCTTCTGTACTTAACTCCTAGATCGCCTTACATCATACCCCTCGTCTCAGATTCGGAACCTTAGCCGGCTTATTTGGATCAATGTTGCTCTTCCGCCTGCAGAATCTTCCATTCCCGAGAACTTGAAAGGCAAGGTTCAGTTCACCCCCGATACCACTGCGGGCCAGTTGCGTAAGCAAAAACAAGACCTTGTCAAGTTGTGCCTTGGCTATGCATTCGCAGTCAAGCACTATCTGCGAGGAGAAGATGGCCTTGATTGGGATGATTACATCGAAATTTTGCCCACCTCTTTCCTTAAATTCTGGCACAACGATGGAGCAGCGTCAGAAAACCATTCCTTGGGCAGTCCCCTCGTCGCCCCGTCGTCAAATAACTCGTCCACTCGTGCCAGTCGAATCGATGACGGGAGGGAATCTCCGGATGCAACCAAGCGCATCAGGGTCAAACGAAGCAAACGCAGCTTATCGCAGAGGACCACCCTCCTTGAAGGTAGTAATTGGCATGGGGGATACAGCGCGATCGATGTGCGCGCTGACATAACCATACCTCTCCCCCTGATGTGCGCATTTTCTTGCTGACCACTCCGTAACTCTATTAATTCTGGCCATCAGCATCGCACACGAGATTTCTCGTGTATTGTTCGCTCTCAAGCGGGAGGGCCTTCTGGAAACCGTCGGGCCGGCTGGAGCCAACGCGATGCAAACATTGTTCGTGAATTTCATCACCGATGTACACAACCTCCCTGACGGATTTTATCTAGGGTCCAGGGGATGGTCGACCGTCTGGGCGATATGGAAAGAATTGTGAACACACCGATTCCCAAGTCGTGTACGGCTTATTCCCATATTTCTAGGTTCCAACTCACTATGTTTACTGAACAGATAGCATCCACCTCAAGCAATGTGTCACCATGTACCTGTTTTCCCTACCATTTGTCTTAGTCAAGGAACTTGGTTGGGCGACTGTTCCAGTCGTGACGGTGGTTGCATTCACCCTCATGGGCATCGAAAGCATTGCGGATATCATCGAGATGCCATTTGGTGCGTTGTTCCGCGCTGTATCCCGTCCCAGCCTAACCCCCGGAGCGCAGGTACCGACCCTGCCGACCTCCCCCTGGATACCTACCTTCACGACCTCAAAGAGGAGATGTTGTACGTTGTGCAGCGTTCCAACGGGTAACCACTGATAAGATTTTGTCTTAGGTACATGTTCCGTCGCCTTCCAGAAGGCGGTCAGGGGATGACCGGTTATGACGACGGCGAGGGAGACGATTGAAGGGACAGACTTCAAGGATCTGATGAGGGAAGCTCCGCACAAAAAATCGATATATGTACTGGAGACGTGTGGATTTAAACATCTAACTGAACTCCGGGGTACAGAACTCCCCGGGACCATAAGGCTGGACATATTGTGTGAGGCGATAAGAGTATCGTCAAGGTCAAGGGTGGTCAAAACAAACCTTGGATATGAGCGCGGTCAGCCCCGCCGAGTTCTCGCTTGTCTGGCGGCCGCTCTGCGGCCCTGGTTTTGGCTTCTGCCCTTTTGAGAATGCGTCCAATATCTTCTTTGTCGTCTCAGCGGTGAGGTCCTCCTATGGAGAGGGTGCGATCAGGAACAAGTAAATGTTTTACCATGGGAAATTGCGAACATAGAAGTCATCACCGATAACCATCATCGGAGCATTACTGCACGCCCCCTGACATTCAACCTCAATAACGGTGAACTTGCCGTCTTCAGTTGTCTGACCCGGCTTGATTCCGCCTAAGGTATCACAGACGGTGTTCAAAATCTCCGTGGAACCGCGTAACATGCAAGGCGTTGTGGTGCAAACTTGAATAAAATGCTCTCCAATGGGCTCACTGATACACCGTACTGAGTATTTGGCTCGGTCTGTGAGAACAATGGGGCATACCGGTTGAACATGGTGTAAAACGTCGCAACTTCGTACACCCGCATGGGCGGCATAGAAAGAAGTTTGGCAACATAGTTCATAAGGCCAATGCTTGTCCATCCCTTGTTCTGCCGCTGTGCAAGGTCGAGTAGAGGAATGACGGCCGCTTTCTTGTATTGAGGTGGGTAGTGGGAAATAATCTCACCGGCCCGTGCTAGGTTTTCGGGAGTGAACTCGAAGGTGATCTAAATGTTGAACGTCGCGTCAGTGGGATGTAAGAGCACGTCCAAAGAGGTGTCGCAGACCTTCGGGTTGTTGTATGCTGTGTCCCGGTGCTGCCCAACCGCAAGGTGAGTACTTGTATGGGTGTGGCCGGAGCAACAAGCGACTTACGACAAAGAGAGCGTCGGAAGACCTGACAGAGGTCTTTGAGAACGAGCGAACAGCAGGCCGGTGGCTGACGGTGATGGCAAGCCGCCTGGAGATTCCTCTGCACGTTGAGGTCAACATCGTTTGTGGGCTGGCTTGGAGATGAAGCGTGACAGAGATCGGGTCACACGTCCGCATCAGCCCTGTGCTACAACGACCACAAGCCGTCCGGTACGCAATGGCTAACACTACAGTTCGCGGTGCGCTCGCAATTCACGGCCAAAACCCCCAGGTATGTCACTGGTGTATTGTTCTGGATGATACCTGGTTCACGCTGATCATTCAGTACTTGGTAGAAGCGGTAATCAGGAACCGGATTTATGATTCCATGTACTGGAAGGAACATTGTTTCGCCTTGACCGGTGCAGTCATTTCCGCGTAATTGTCATTACATCCGTACCCAACGTCTATCGTTCAGCTGAAACCCTGATCGACAAAGCCATCGAATTGCAGAGTGTGGGGGGTGTATATGGCAACCAAAAGCCGACAGAGTTCATCTGCCTTTTGCTCAAGTTGTTGCAGATTCAGCCTGAGAAGGAGATATTGGTAGAATACCTACGTGTAGATGAGTTCAAGTGGGTCACCATCTCTGAGACTTATATCAGTCCACGCTGACATGAAGCCCAGGTACCTCAGAGCCCTGGCCGCAACTTATATACGCATGACGTTTCGTGCCGTCGAGGTCTACGACCTACTTGAGCCGTTACTCAGAGATTTTCGCAAGTTAAGAATGCGTAGTATGGGTATGTCTTTACCGCATCCCTAGGAACCTGACGGTAATGGCTTGAACAGCGGGTTATACACTGACGTTCATGGACGAGTTTGTGGATAGTCTCCTCGTGGAGGAGCGTGTGTGTGACATTATCCTCCCCCGTTTACAAAAACGGCAGATTCTTGAGGAGAATGGAGAGATTGGGCCAAGGAAGAGCAGGCTTCTCGACGCGATGGAGGGAAACAGTGACCGCGGGAGCACCAGGGGGAGATCCCGAAGCAGGAGTGTTGCCTCCAGCCGCTCTCGGAGTGGCAGTAGCGATAGCAGAGGTCCTGCGAGGTATATTTCAAGGAGTCCTTCTAGGAGCCGATCAGGGTCACCCGGTAGTCCTTCACGGTTTGTGTCGAGGAGTCCCTCTGTATCATCTAGGTCCGGCTCCCGTTCACCAAATATTATGCAGACGGACGATTAATATAATTAAGATGCTATGGAGTGCCATCGTTTTAATGTTACTTGGTTTCGAACGGTTGTGACTTGAAGGCTGCGAACTCCCTCGAGAGCTCCTTTGATCTGTCGTCAACAAATGGCATCTTCTTGGTGGCCTGGGGTGAGAGGTAACCCCGGTTTCCCCAGTGGGTATACCACTCTGAAGGGAAGTGAGCGGATGGAGTGACTGATGATGGAGTGGGAATATACCAATATCCTTTCTCCTGGTTGGTGCAGCAGTTATCCTGTCAGTTCTGCCATCGACGCAATCCCGAAGGGCAAGGGGATTATAATATTTGCAATAGATGGTCCCCCCCAAACGTTCGATAGTTGTGATTGCAGATTTGGATGCACGAGAAGAGACTACGTGAATTGAACTGCGGAGGAATTCCTTTCCCTACAAAAGTTTGACAAACTGAATTCTCAGATGCAAGGAATGCACATACATCACCCAAGATTTTGATACCATCCTTGACATCGTGGACACAACCGCTGAGCAACAGCTCACGGGCTGTGATAGGTTGCTCAGGAGTAGAGACGAGTCGACCTTGATCAACCCAATGCTGCAACCTTTCCACGTTTACAGCGGCGTATTCCTTCGTATTTCTGGATGGTTTGCTTGGTTGAGTGACGTGAGGGTAAAACAGGCGAGTGACATACTGGTTGTAGAAACCTCGTTTGGGAACCAACTTTGTTATGGGAGTTTGTCCACCCTCGAAGCCGGGCCTAGGACCAGGACCGGATCTGGACTTTTGTCCGTTGTGTCCACGACCGGAAGTGCCTCCGTAGCCGGATCCCTGACCCCTCCCGACTCGTTTTTGCTGCGGGAATGTTAAACAAGGGGAGATGGAGAGCGGTAAATGGGCGTACGTGGTGGAGTGAACCAGGTGCTGGCGAGATGTTGAAGAGGTGGACCCTCTTCGCTGCTGCTCTGGTGGCCATGGCGGATGAAGAAGGAAGCTGAAGCGCGACGCGTCGGGATGATCATGGCTTCGCTCCGTCCCGTCATCGCCATATGCGGCACAACCGGCGTAGGAAAGTCGAAACTCGCCGTCGAACTCGCACTGAGGATTGCAGAGGGCGCAGCGGTCATAAATGCGGATTCCATGCAGGTCTACGATGGTCTCGATATCCTCACTAATAAACTCCCGAGGGAAGAAATGAAGGGCGTCCCCCATCTCCTGATGGGCTTCAGAAAACCAGGTGAACAGTATGTCGTCGGACAATGGGTGGAGGAGGCTGCAAAGGCGGTGAGCCTCATACCCTACCTTTCGTCCAACCGCCTTATCCCTTAAATCCCGAACGTGCAAGATCGATGACATTCACAATCAGAACAAGATCCCAATCGTCGTGGGAGGCACATCCTATTGGATACAACACTTGATATTTCCAGACCGCTTGGCTGGGAACAATTCTCGACCCTCGTTTCGATTTCACCCATCGGAGGATTTATTATCGAAACTTTCTCCTGAAGAGAGAGACTTGTTCAACAAGCTCCCCGATTCGCCGCCGTCTGCTTCGACTGATCCTGATGGTGCCCTGGCGATGTACAAACTGCTCCAAGCGCTAGACCTTACAGTCGCTTCCAGGTGGCACTGGAGAGATACACGGAAGGTGCTCAGCAGTTTGAGGATCATCGCGGAAACTGGCAGACTGCCGAGCGAGATTATTGCGGAACAGTCAGAGACAGATCTCACTGCAAGGTATGCCCAATGTTTGGGTGAGTCCCGACGGAATTGAGAGATTGTAGATATCGAACTCTGTTCTTCTGGTTGTATGCCGAGCCCAATGCTCTGAATCCACGTCTGGATCAGCGGGTGGATCAAATGCTTCAGGTTCGACACCCTCCTCGAGCTTAATCACGTTTTGCCCAACCCCAATCTATAGCAGGGACTATTGGAAGAAGTCAGGCTGCTGAAACGACTCAGGTCATCCACTGGTCCGGCCGACGGCAGCGAAGATGAGACTGATTATACTCTGGGAATGTACCAGTCGATAGGTGAGGATGGGTCAGTGGTTCGAATTCATCTCACCCTCCGTAGGCTATCGCGAGTTCGACCGTTACATCGAGCTGCAGGACAGTGTAGAATCGCAAATTGCGTACGAGCTTGCTGTGGACTCCATGAAGCGGTCGACGCGGAAGTACGCAAAGCGGCAGGTTTCATGGATCAGGAACAAGTTGATCCCTGCAGTTCTGAGGGTGAATGAAGGATCCCCAGTAGATCAGATAACACCGTTCTATTTGCTGGACGCCACTGGTCAGCACGTGTCCCTTCGTTCGATTCGAATGCCTGACGGGTGGGGTAGAACTTGGGAGTGCTTGGGATGGTAACGTGTTGCGCGTCGCTGACGCGATTACTCGTGGTAAGTGTGGGCGAGTGACCAACAATTTCAAATGATCACAAGGGTAGCAGATTTTTTGGATAAACGATCACTACCAAACCCGGTGGAGTTGTCATCTGCGGCGAGGACACAGTTGCTTGTCCCCGCAAGATCTGTCCGGTATGTGGCCGCTGATCGGGGGACTGCATCCGTCTAAACAAGGAGAACACACAGGCCGTCTGATGTGCTTGCGAGAAGGCGGAAAGCTGTATGTGCCGTCTGCTCCTTGGATCCCGATCGGCCAGTTATGATTGAGGAGGGGGAACAGTGGGAATCTCATCAGAGAACCAAAGCACACCAAAGGCTTGCCAGGCGAAGCAGTCACCAGGAGAGTTTAGATCTGTGTTAGGAATATGTACAGCCGGGGGTCCTCTCCCGGGTTGCCCCAGAACACAATGCCGAAGTAGCGCCGTGATTGGCTGGCGAAGCGATATTGGGTGCGAGCGGAGGATGATGCTAAAAAGGTCGCTCGGGCCACGTCGGGCAAACAGCTGCGTGGTCGCCTGCCCCCTACGAACTCGGGGTGTGAGAGCGAGCGGCCGCCCATCCTCCATCCTCCGTTCCTTGGAGAGATCCTTAGCACACTGGGGGATAACAGACAACCGGGCATGACCCCTAAACGGACTTGAAAGGGATGTTTCGGTGGTTGGCCAATGGTATAAAGCACCCATCCATCCCAGCCTCATCTCTCCGCCTCCCCTCAGTCTCGAAACGCTTTCTCTCCCCGTCTCGACAAATGGTCCTCCGCCAAACCCCCTACGTTACCCCTCACATCCTCCACAATAATTATGCCCAGCCTTTTGACTTTGAGGCAATCGGCGGTCGTAAGTCATCCAATCCATCATGCCCGCATCTACTCATTGTCCCCACAGTTATCGGAAAGGAGCTCGATTTCTACTCCCAGGCTGGTTTCGATATGGATAAGATCCATCTGAAGCGCAACGCTCCAGTCTCCCTCCTCTACGAAGACGCCATCCGCAACGAAGGTGCTATCATCTCTTCCTCTGGTGCCCTTATCAACTTCTCTGGCAAAAAGACTGGCCGGAGCCCCAAGGACAAGCGTATCGTCTACGAGGAAACCTCCAAGGATGACGTCTGGTGGGGCTCGGTAAACATCAAGATGGACGAACGTATGTATTTTCAAGTATTCGGGTAACTGAACTACCCTCATCGTTCGGATAGACACTTTCGAAATCAACCGTGAACGTGCTATAGACTACCTGAACACCAGGGATAGCGTGTACGTTTTCGATGGCTACGCCGGTGTACGCCGTCCCTCTCGATCTATTCCGAGATTCAAAGTCTCTGATTGTGGCATTGCAGTGGGATCCCAAATACCGTATCAAAGTCCGAGTCATTTGCGCGCGAGCGTATCATGCCCTCTTCATGGTATGTATTTCCCTACTATATTGGATGTTTGTTCAGAGGTCAAATCATCCTGACCACAGAACAACATGTTGATCCGGCCAACCGAGGAAGAGCTTCGTGATTTCGGTGAACCAGATTTTATTATCTACAACGCGGGTCAATTCCCTGCCAATCGGTTCACCAAGGGAATGAGCTCCACGACCTCGGTTGAGATCAACTTCAAGCGAATGGAGATGGTCATCCTCGGAACAGAATACGCCGGAGAGATGAAGAAAGGGGTCTTCTCCGTCATGCACTACCTCCAGCCTGTAAAATTTGGCCAGCTTTCACTCCATTCCTCCGCAAACGTAGGTGCCAAGGAGGGAGATGTTACGCTCTTCTTCGGCCTCTCTGGAACTGGAAAGACCACTTTGTCAGCCGACCCTAACCGCCAACTGATCGGTGATGACGAACACGTATGGTCGGACAATGGTGTATTCAACATTGAGGGTGGCTGTTACGCCAAGTGCATCAATCTTTCTGCCGAGAAGGAACCCGAGATCTTCAACGCCATCCGTTTTGGTGGAATTCTCGAGAACGTCGTTTATGACCTTGCGTCTCGCAAGCCAGATTATGACGACGTCGCCATCACTGAAAACACCCGTTGCGCATATCCCATCGATTTTATTCCAAATGCCCGCATACCCTGCATGGTCGACAGGCAACCAACAAACATCATCATGCTGACTTGTGATGCTTTCGGCGTCCTCCCGCCTGTCAGCAAACTATCTCCTGAGCAGGCCAGTTATCACTTCTTAGCTGGCTACACCTCGTGAGTGGTTTCACACAGCTCTATCACATTCTCCATCTCAACCGACGCATTATACAGAAAAACACCCGGAACCGAGGATGGTGTTCTCGAGCCAATTCCAACCTTCTCAACCTGTTATAGCGCTCCGTTCATCGTCCTTCACGTACGTGTCCTGATCTCCTACACTTATTCAAAGACCCCTCTGACGTTCCCTTCCACCACCTCCACCAGCCTGGCAGGTACGCCGAGATGTTAGCTGAACGTATGACCAAGCACGAGGTCAACTGTTGGCTTGTGAACACAGGGTGGGCTGGTGGAAAGTATGGAACTGGCTCCCGCTGTCCACTCAAGTATACTCGTCGCATCATCGATGCCATTCACTCCGGTGAACTCGTCAATGCCGAGTACGAGAACTTTGCTACATTCAATCTATCAATCCCGGTATCATTGGAGGGCGTTCCATCAGAGTTATTAAACCCCAGGAAGGCCTGGAAGAACAAGGAAGGGTTTGAGAGGGAGGTCAGGAAGCTCGCAGGCATGTTCCAGAAGGCATTTGCGCTTTACGAGGAGGACGTGGAGGAGAAGGTGAGGTTGGCTGGGCCGCAGTTGTAGGTTCGTTTTTTCGTTGCCTCTTGGGCTATTGATGTCACCGTAGGTTTTTCGTCTCACCCACCCTGTTGTTAGTTTTATCCATTCCCAGTATTGTATCATTCTAGATATGTCGGCTACCAAATTGAATATTCACGGATATTCATAAATCCTCATTTCGGACATCCTAGATCTCAAGTTCAACTAGGGCGCCGACACCGCCTACGTGGAGGGAAGGACGTTCAAGTAAGAGCGACGGATCTGCTCTTGTCAGTCAAAACGTCTTAGTGAAGTACGATACGGAGAAAGAACGGATCTAGAAACATGCATACAGGACCTAAGTCGGTCTATCATATTGCGTTAGGTGTTATTCACTCTGCTATTTGCCTAAACTTCTCCTGGATCTCTGCATGGAGTGCATCCAACTTCTGCTTGATGGCATCCTTCCCTTGTGACGGAGACTATTCCAACATGAGTTGCATTCCAATCGCGAGAGTATGGTTTCTCACCTCAAACTTCATTTGCGAGAGTTTGAACATCAAGTCGCTAGCACTGTCTTTGATTTTGCTGAAGGTGACGTCCCCTTGAGAGACAGCTTTCACTGCACAATCGTGGAATGTGACAAAATTTCGGAGCATCCCGCTGGTCTTGTAAAATGGGCAGTACCTGTCGTACTCGCTCATGCCGTTCTGCTGTAAGAAATCGTCCTTTAACATTCGAGCGACTTCCAAGGTGATCTTATCGTTTTCGCCCAGTGCACTCTTCCCAACAAGTTGAACAATCTCTGCAAGATCGTCCTCCTTCTGGAGGATCTCCTTCGTGCGTGTCCTGAGTTCGACAAAGCCTGGTTCTGTGGCGTCGTAATGCGGGCCTAGTACTTTGAGATACTTCGAGTAGGACAAGTTCCAGTTGACCGATGGGAAATGTTTCCTCTGAGCGAGCTTCTTGTCGAGACCCCAGAAGACCTGTACGATACCCAGCGTGGCTGAAGTTACCGGATCGGAGAAATCGCCTCCGGGGGGAGAAACGCTATTGAAACTGATTAATCAAACCATCCACTGGGAAGTGACCCTTTACACTCACGCTCCAACGATGGAAACAGTCCCTTCGCGGAGCGGATTACCCAACGTGGTGACCTTTCCAGCACGCTCATAAAAGCTCGCCAGTTTGGTGCCTAGATAAGCGGGATATCCTGAGTCTGCAGGCATCTCCGCCAGGCGACCGGAGATTTCGCGCAGGGCTTCTGCCCATCGTGAGGTGGAATCGGCCATCATGGAAACGTTTGTCCCTTGGTCGCGGAAATATTCCGCAAGTGTGATTCCGGTATAAATCGAGGCCTCGCGGGCCGCAACGGGCATATTGGACGTATTCGCAACGAGTGTCGTGCGTTTCATAATTGGTTCTTGTCTGTCGCCAACTTCCATGGTCAACTCTGGGAACTGCGGGCATGAAGCGTCAGCAAACAGGCCGAATGGAAGGAGATAGGACAAACCTCCATAAGTACCTCGGCCATCTGGAAACACCTTTAGCAACGCGCTATTTCTGTATATGTATATTCTTACCTCGTTACCGCGCTCTCCGCACCCGACATAGATAATGATGTCGCTGTTCGAGAACTTGGATAGGGCTTGAGAAATAACGGTTTTTCCGCACCCAAAGGCACCGGGGATGGCGGTCGTTCCCCCTTGTACACATCTACACATTGTCAGCGGAAGATTGGTTTGTCTCTGATAAAGGACACACGGGAAAAGGGCATCCAGAATGCGTTGTCCAGTCAAGAGGGGGTGGTTGGCTGTGTGTTTCTCCTTCACAGGCCGCGGAGCGCGGACGGGCCATAATTGCATCATGGTGTGCTTGGAGGTTTCCCCATCAAACTCGGTCTCCAACACGACATCCTGGCATAGGGGTCGATAAGGTAGTCAGGCAGTAGGATCGGTTAAACCCACATCGACCGCATAACTTCCTTTCTCGGCGATGTGGGTGATCGTACCCAATGCGCGAGGGGGAAGCATGATTTTGTGGCTGTTTACAAGCGAGTTTTCATAAACGCCACCGAATATAT
>Ga0307517_10011130_pt1 | contig 12493 bp, 11 predicted proteins | sample 23_EM_MG_FD_194515 | JGI IMG/M metagenome (GOLD analysis project Ga0307517, IMG submission 194515) | Populus trichocarpa ectomycorrhiza microbial communities from riparian zone in the Pacific Northwest, United States - 23_EM | ecosystem: Host-associated > Plants > Roots > Unclassified | place...
GTTCAGAAAAATAGAGAGTCAGGATCCAAGGATATAAAAGTTCATGATGGGAAGGTTGATGGCCTGGAAAGGACATCCTCAACCTCTGTTGTGACCGAGTTTTCAGATCCGTTATCAGCCGCTCAAGTCAAATCTGTAGGAACATCTGAATCAACAGAAACTCCAGAGCTTTCCTCCACACTTGCTAGTCATGATGATGATGATGATGGGGTTACTCAGGGAAGCTCATTTAGTGTTGATGTTGATGATGAGTCCGAGTCAAAAAGAAGGTACCCTGTTTAGCATTCAGTGCTTCCAGTCCAGAAGACATGATAGATAGTTTACAGTTTTCCCCCCATTTCAGGAAGATAAAGAGCAGTTTGGTTGAAACAAACATGGCATCAAGGCTTGTCCGCGAACCAAGAGTTGTTGTTCAAGTAGAGAGTGAAGTCGACATACTAGATGATGGGTATCGCTGGAGGAAGTATGAGCAAAAGGTCGTCAAGGGGAATCCAAACCCAAGGTACTGACATTTTACAGCATTTTATGTGTGTGTGAATGGTCTTTGTTCTAAATTATAATGGTATCCTCGTTAGATTGGCTAGCTCTGTGAGATGGACATTGATGAAACAAGGGTGCGTGGTTGAGTATACATTTATCTGATTGGAAATAATCAGATATTTCTCTTAGTTTTGCTTTTGGAGGTGGATGGAATGATCTTATTGATAATTGGACGAAACGTCAAATGGTAATGGATAAAGAACAACCTTTTGGGTAAATATTGACAGAATCCAAATTTTATTCTTACATATATGCATGTATACAGTAAAATATTTGGCTCATCTCCGTTAGAATCCTGGGTTTTTGAGTCCCTTTTCTAGCTTGCTTATGTTTTAAATTCTGCATTTCTTCATGTTGAATGATGCGTGCATGCAGTTGGCAGCATCTTATTATTTTTCCTCGACATAGGCAAGGTAGAGGCATTCAAAGTTGGTGTTTCTCATTTACTTCACAGGAGCTACTATAAATGCACAAGTCCTGGATGTTCAGTAAGGAAGCATGTGGAGAGAGGCCCCCGCAATCTAAAACATGTAATTACAACTTATGAAGGAAAACACGATCATGAAGTGCCTGCATCCAGAAACAGCAGTCGTGGATACTCAGCTGGTAGCAATTTGTCCCTGACTGCCGGTGATACACAGCCTGCCCTGGCATTGGCCAGAAACACCAAGGCACAAGTTCAAGAGTTCGCACCCAGTTTTTATAGAAAACCAGTGTTTAACAATGACTATTTGAGATCCAAAGATTTCCCTGGAAATTTCAGTAACGAAATGAATCTTTGGTCTTCCTCTATTTACTCAGTGAAGTTTCCTCCCATCCAAAACGTCATGCCATATGATTCTTTTGGGTTCAACAATCACCACCTTGCTGGCAATCACTCCGGTTCTGTCGCCCCCCCTGTTCCAGATTTCCCAAGATCTTTGTCACCATGTCTGCAAACAGCTGCAAATCTTTCTCTGGCTAGAGATGATTGTAGGAGTCATGGGAAACCAGATGGCCAAGCTCAGACTTTCCTCCAGGGACAACAGTGGTAACAAGAGCTAAAGGATGATAACCTTTATGGTGCTAGCCCACTTCATCATGGATAATCTAAAAAATGCAGCGTCCTCATCATTGTCCGTATATCATCGCCTCCTGGGGAACTTTCCGTCTTAAAGAACTGCGTCTGCTTTGCTTCTAAAAATTGACACTGAGACTCGGAGACTGTTTTCCTTCTGGTGTTTAAAGGTAACTAATGCGTAGTAATAAATTATTGGCCCCATGGCCCATACCTACAGAGAAAGCAATTTAAAACATACATATGTATAGGAAATTGCCTTTATTCTTACAGAAACTGCTCACGGGTATTTGTATGAATTTTTATCAACAGGTTTTTCTTATTTTTTTTCTTTTCTTTAGAGGGAGGTGGGATGATAGATCCCAATCAGAACTGTTAAAATATTTATCAAGATATATGGTCTTTTCAGGTGAGAACAAACAACAGATTTTGGATAAACAATTGCTTACCTCTTTTATTTTTGAACCAACTTTTAAATACGTCATAGCTTAACAAACTACCTAAAAGCAAATAACAACAGAAAAGCTAGAGTCTAACAAAACAACTTATTCGAAATAATCGGAAAAGCTCCTAAAAACTTGGTCTCTTGTAATCCACATATCTCATAAGTTGATTTGTGCATGCAGCCACTCTGTCACTAGTCAATATTCGCCACAATATTTGGGATTTTGTCTGCCATGTCTGGTGGGCCATTGTAGTGGCCTATTAATTCTTTCCCCATCGAGCGGATCCTTGTCCTTGAGATCCACAGTAGGAAACTGTTGTTGCAGCTTTTGAGCATTTTCTCAGGTAGCCTCTTTCGCAGGTAAACGACGCCATTGAACCAAATGCTCCATAATAAACTTCTTGCCCTGCTTGACCCAGCGTGTATCAAGGATTCTTGTTGGCTCAAGCAACACAGCCCTGTCATCTGCTACCAGTGGTAATTCTAAACTCACCTCTTTGTTATCCCCAACATAATTTTTAAGAAGCGACATATGGAACACCGGATGTATGCGCGCACCCTTAGGTAACTACAGCTTATATACGACTTGGCCAATTCAACAGAACCGGATACGGCCCAAAGAATCAACTTGCTAACTTATGATGAACATGGTTAAAGGCGGTATGCTGCCGATACGGTTGTAATTTCAAGAACACCATGTCACCTACTTGAAATTCCACATCCTGTCGTTTTCGATCAGCCCCTTGTTTCATACGATTACGGACCACTACCAAATTGGATTTAAGCTGTTTAAGAAGTTCGTCCCTGCGAATTAAACTTTGGTCCACGTCGTTCACAGGTAAGTCTCTAGCTTGGTAGTAGGGAATGGTTGGTGGAAGGCGACCATAAAGAGCACGAAAAGGCGTCATCCTAGTGGAAATGTGATAAGTGGTATTGTACCACAACTCAGCCCACGGTAGGTACTTTGTCCCATTCTTTGGTCATTGATGAACAAAGCTTTGGAGGTATTATTCAAGGCAACGATTCACCACTTCCGACTGCCAATCGGTTTGTGCCTGACATAGTAAAGAATTCCTTCTAGAATTTACTGATGAAAATGGGGTCACGGTCATTGACTATTGACTGGGGCATGCCATGAAGCTTGATTACACCTTCCATAAATTTTTCGGCTACCAACCTAGCAGTGAAGGGATGAGTTAAAGATATAAAATGAGCATACTTACTAAGCCTGTCGACGACCACTAGAATGGTATCCTTGCCATGAGACATAGGTAGGCCTTCAATGAAATCAAGTGTGATGTCATCCCATACTTGACAGGGAACGGGCAACGGCTGGAGAAGACCTGCTAGTACGAGAGCTTCAGATTTCATCTTTTGGAAGATCTCACAAGTAGAGACATAGTCTTGGACATCTTTATACATGTTTGGCCAATGGAATTGTATGGCTAGCCTCTTATAAGTGCGCAAAACTCTGGAGTGGCCTACAAGCTTACTATCATGAAATTCAGCCAGAATTTTCTTGCGAAACTCTTGAACTTGAGGCACCACTACTCTGGTTTTATAAAAAACCAGGCCAACATGTAACATGTAGGACACTCATGATTGATCTTGGGCGGCGTGACTTAATTGAATAGTGTACTCATCACTACGTGTAACTTTTTTTATTTCTTCCCATATGTGGACATGCGACATAAATAAATTATTGAGGATTGGGTTGGTTGGCTTGTGTGAAAGTGCATCTGCAACGGTATTTTCCCGACTGGGATGGTATTGAATTTCATAGTCATAGCCCAGCAGTTTTTCCACCCATCGTTGTTGATCAAGGGTTGTGTTTCGCTATTTCAGGAGGTATTTAATACTCCTTTGATCATTTTGAATGATGAACTTCCTGCCAAGGAGGTAAGGTCGCCATATGCGAATGGCTTCTACTATCGCCAACATTTCCTTGGCATAAACAGACCATGATTGTTTTAAGATTCCCAATGCTCGGCTCATAAAAGCAATTGGTTTCCCTTGTTGAGAAAAGACTGCACCAATCCCATCACCTGATGCATCGGCCTCAATGGTGCATGAGTCGTTGAAGTTGGGCATTACTAGCGTTGGCGTGGTGGTCATAACACTTGTAAGTGCGAGGAAGGCGGCTTTTGCTTCATCATTCAGCCGAACTGGCCTTTTTTTAGGAGATTGGTGAGAGGGCGTGCGATGACACCATAATTTTTCACAAATTTCTTGTAATACCTAGTGAGTCCTAAAAACCCACGTAATTCAAAGATGTTAGTAGGACTAGGCCATGCTACCATGGCTTCTATTTTTCCCATATCTACCTTAACCCCTTGTGATGTAACAATATGTCCCAAATATTCAAGCTCATGCTGACCAAAAGCATATTTTTTTGCTTTGATAAAAAATTGATGGTGTCGTAGTACCTCTAAAGTTGTTTTCACATGTTGCAAATGAGTTTCCCAAGTTGGGCTATAAGTTAAAATGTCATAAAAAAAAAATGAGGATATATTTTCTGAGATATGGTTGAAAGATAGAATTCATGATGACTTGGAAGGTGAAAGGGGCATTGAACAGGCCGAAAGGCATGACCAAATACTCGTAGTGGCCATTGTGTGTTCTAAAATCAGTTTTAGGAATGTCTGGAGAATGAACCCTTACCTAGTGGTATCCTGCCCTGAGATCCAACTTGATAAAATAGGTGGCACCATGCAACTCGTCCAACATATCTTCTATTTTCAGGATAGGGAAGTGGTCTTTGATAGTCACTGTGTTGAATGCACGATAGTCAGAACATAATCGCCAACTGCCATCCTTCTTCTTAACTAGAAACACCGGGGATGAAAAGGGGCTAGTACTTAGCCGTATGATTCCTTGGTTGAGCATCTCTTGCACCTGCTTCTCAATTTCCTTATTCTAGAAGTATGCATACCGGTATGGCCGTACGTTAATTGGTCTGATTCCTTCTTTTAGAGGAATGAAATGGTCTACTTCTTTTACAGATGGCAATTGGGTGGCTTCAGCAAAAACATCTATGTAATGTTCTAACAATTTGTGCATGGCTGGTTACATGTCTTCCTGCGCCACATCCATTAGTGAATGCACACAGATGGCAAATAGAGAATGACCTAGACGAAATTCCTTTGACAACTCCTTAAGGGAAGCCTTTTGGATTGAACGTTGGTCCAATCCTTACAACTTTTATGGTGTATTCTCCCATTGAAATTCCATAGTGAGTTGCTTCCAATTACAAGTGACTGACCCTAGCATCTCCAACCATTAAAAGCTCAGTACCAAATCGAGACCTGCTATAAGAAGGGCATATAGGGTGAGCAGAAAAGGAATACCATGTAGGTTGACTGGTACCTGTTCAAATCTCCCTTGGCAACTCAACTTCTCCCCATTGGTGACTTATACTTTGAAAGGGTCGATGGGAACCATGGGTAACCGTAAAAGATGAGCAATACGGTCACTAATGAAGTTATGAGTCGAATTGCTATCGATGAGGGCTACACCTCCAGTGATCTGATCTTGGCTGCCACCCTCATTGTCTTGGGTGAGGACCATCTTGTTAGTGCATGCAGCGAAATCATAGGCTCTGGCTCTGTTTCAGGTTCACTCTTAATGTGATATCATCTGTCACTTTTTTGCATTTAAAGGAACTGGTTCCGACAAGTGCTTCCAATAACACCAATTGCGGCCCTCGACATTTATGACATGTAGTGAATTTATCATTACAATTAAAGCTCAACCCCATGGTTCGTCTTTTCTGCATTTCTTCCCACGATAAGCGTTTGACTAGGAAGGCTGGTTTGATGCCGGCTGGATCGGGAAGATTTGGTTGCGGACGGTTGATTTGGGGTGGTCTTGTGAATCTTCGTTGTCGAACTAGTTGTTCATCCTTCATCCTCGCAAGGCTGATAGCTTCTTTCAGTGTCCGTGGTTTGATTATCCGAATACCTTCAGCAATCTCGGATTTTAATCCGCCCATAAAGGTCCCTACCAACGCCTTTTAACTCGATTGCCCAACTTCTCAAATTCTTACTGATACTCTCGTAGAAATCCTACTTGTCATATGTGTGAGAGGGCCTCATCAAAATCTTCGTCGTCCGTAGGTCCAAATCGAGCCCACAATTCCTCCTAAAAAACTGCCCACGTGACCTCTCTCATTTCTTCACGAAATATACGGTTCAACCATCTCCACCATTGGTTGGCTTCACCTTCCAGGTGAAAGGATGCCAAAAAAACCTTTTATGCTTCTGTCGTGGTTTGGAACTCAAAGAATTAGTCCACTCGACCAAACCACTTTGTTAGGTCGCCTCCTGAAAATCTGGGAAACTCAAGTTTGGCTATTTTAGAAGACACCACCAAACGGGGTCCCTCATTGTTATCTCTGTGAGAACGTGAATATGCATCTTGCTCATGAGTGCCTTGGTTGGTGCTTTCTTTGTTGGAAAAAAGCATTTCAGACATACGGTTAAGTGTGGCCTCCGTTGACTAAATTTGTTTGCCATTCCCAGCTCCATTCGATGCACATCATCCTGCAGTCCACTGAGCCCAGCTTCCAGACTTTCAATATGTTCTTTGTTGGTGGACATGATAACAACTTGCCTCTGATACCAATGATAGGTCCCAATCAGAATTGTTAAAGTATTTATCAAAATATATGCTCTCTTCGGGTGAGAACAAACCACAAATTTTGGATAAACAATTGCTTGCCTCTTTTATTTCTGAACCAATCTTTAAATAAGTTGTAGCTTAACAAACTACCTAAAAGCAAGGAAACTAACAGGAAGCAAATAATAACAGAACATGAGCTAGAGTCTAACATTACAACTTATTCGAAATAATCGAAAAACCTCCTAAAGACTTGGTCTCTTATAATCCACATCTCCCATAGGTTGATTCGTACATTCAACCACTCTGTCACTAGTCAATCTTCGCCACAATATTTGGGATTCTGCCTGCCACGTCTGGTGGAACTTCATAGTGGCTTATCATGGGACTGTCGCATATGATTGGGCTTTCTGCTTCTTTTTTCAATCTTTGTTCTTAAGAGGATATCAAGGGCTGGAAATCTCGGTTGCCCTGCTATTATTTTTAATCATATCAACCATTTTAAAGTAATTTTTATAGTTTTTAACCTCTCTATCCACTTTTATAAACGAGATAAAATTAAAAGAAACTAGATTTACTGTAGTTATTTTACTATTGCTCTAGACTTGTATTCAACGTGGATTGTAACAGTGAAAAGATGCTTTTTTTCTTGACAACAACACACAAATGCTCTTGGCAATGGAGATATAATCGTTTTTTTTTGTTTATTAAATAGTAAAATGATTTATGTTGCCTCGAATAAAAAAAACAATATGCACCGGCGGGTAGGTTTAATTTTGACTTTTTAATTTTATTTACACAGTAAAATTATTATAAAGTTATTGGATGAAAATTGTATTTGCCTCCAGGTCAAAGGGTTTTTTGTTCTTTTTAGTTTGGTTTTATTATTATTATTATTATTATTATTATAGAGTTTAATCATGGGCATTTTAGCATTTTACCATAAATAAAATATTATTTATTCTGAAAAGTGGGATGCACGTGATTTTCATGCAGATATGTGTGGGTTCCCTCTCAGACAGCGTGTTCGACGTTGTTCGGTGACCAAACGTTAGCTTCTACAATGATGTTTTAAACCCTATAGCGTCGCCTTCATTCCTGGGCGGCGCTTGCGGAAAAAATATGTTAGGTTTTGCGTCAGTGACCATTTCTTTTTTTTCTTTCCTCTATCTTCCTCGATTTTAGAGCCAACCCCTCCACATTTTCAAAACAATCCTTCAATTTATTTTTCTTTTAGATCTAGTCACTGCTATTTTTATTTTTATTTTTATTTATCTTATTTTAGATTATGCATGCAATTGGAATTTTCTTTCAATTTAATCCTTATTTGGTTTTTTTAGCTTTCAGATTTGGTCCATATTCTTTTCATTTTGATTTTTCGTTTTAAATTATTCTCTTAATTGAATTATCTTTTTATTTGCATCCCTTAATATTTTATATTATTCTCTTAATTGATTGATTTGTTTCATTTACATCCTTCAATATTTTATATCATTCTCTTAATTGAATTATTTTTTGAATTGCATCCCTCAATATTTTAGTTCATTTTATTTTATGTCAAATTTATTCATTATTATTTTGATTGCTATTTGTTTTGTTTTTAATCCTTTTTTATTTGATTTTTTTATTTCTTTCCTTAGCATTTTATTGATCAGGATTTTGTGAACCTTTCGGGTCATGAGTTTGAAAGATTTGATTAGGTTAGCTTATATCTTTTTTTTTTTCAGGTCCTTTTTTACAATTGGTTTTTGATGGTATCATTCTTCTATAGGGTTATCTCGATCTTATGTGTCAAGTCACGAGTTTCACATGTTAACCCAATATTGCCCAGGGCAATATTTTTTTATATTTATTTTTTATTGTTTTTGCCTTTTTTATCCTATTATTAAATTAATCAAAATTTAACCCGGTTATCAAATTTTTATTACTTCTTTAAAAACATAATCATCTCCAAATTTTTTTTTTCAAGTTATAAAAAATTGGTCTGGCTCACGACATCGTGCGGGCTCCAATCAAGTGTTTTACTAAATTTGTTAGATAATGTTTTGGGACAAAAAAGATGGAAACAAAAACATATTTGATTGAAGAGACAAAGATAAATATATAAAAATAAATATGTTTTTGAGACAATTTTAAAGTGAATTTATATACTTTTAAAACAGGAGGTACATAGCAGATATGTTTTTTTCAGATAATATTTATTTTTTTACCCCTAAAATGTTCATGTAAAAAATCCTAAACATGTCCAACTAAAGTATTTAAGGATAACAATAGTTATTATTATAATTTTAAAACTCGATCCTAGTAACGGGTCGGAAGGGTCAACCATTTTATTTTAAGATTGAAACGTCATTGTTTTGACAAAAAAAGAAGTCAATGGGGTTTCATAACTAGGGTTATTATACTATTATTAACATTTAAGCCTCGTTTGTTTGTTGGAAAGTAGTTTTTTTTTGGAAAGTGAGTTCCTAAAAAGTGATTTTTTTTTTTATGTTTGGTGGTGTCTTGAAAGATGAGTTAAAAAAGACTTTACAGTATTTAATTAAGTCATAAAAAATAAAATGGAAAATAACTTATTAATATTTTAATTTTTTCAAGTTTATTAAAAAAATAAGGACCAAATCTTATAAATAAAAAAGTTGGAGGATGAAATTAAAAAAATGTATAATTTCATAAATTATCTCAAATAAAATAAATAACAATTAAAATCATGAAGATCAAATCTGACAGATAAAAAAAGTTGAAAGATGATGAAATAAAAATAAAATTACAATTTCATAAATTATTTTAAATAAAAATAAATAGCAATTAAAAGAATATGGACCAAATATAAAAGATAAAAATTTTCAATTAAGAAAATGATAAGAGAAAAGAAAATAACAATAAAAAGAATGAGGACTAAAATTTATATAAAAATCAAATTAAATTAAATTCTAAAGGATGAAATTGAAAACAAAATTGAAAACAAAATATATAACAATCAAAAGATGGAGGATTAAATTCAATATAATCATCAAATAACAAGACATATCTGATTTTTCCACAACTTGTGAAAAGTATTTTCCATCAAAAATAAAAGAAAAACACAAGGTATTGTTTTTACTAGAAAATGTTTTTCGTTGATCATTTTTCATAGAATAAACATGCTTAATGTAAACTAAAATATGTTAAAAAACTAATATATATATATATATATATATATATATTCAAAAAAGAACAAACATAATAGGCATGTGGGGTTGAAAAGAAAGACCTATTTTTTTAAAATTAGATAATTGTTTTTAAGTAAAATAATAATAAAAAAATCTAAATAACAAAGGATTGTTTTTTGTTTTAATTTCGAGGGCTCAAAGTGCATCAACTAAAAAAATTAAAAACAAATTAACAATTAGGTCAAGTACATGTCCCACCCACAAACATGGCCATAAAACTAGAAAATAAAAATAAAAATAGTCAATGAAAAAAAGGTTTAAACAATTACAGGAGTGAACTTGGGTCAATTTATTATACCTATGATACGGGTCATGCTTTTAACTAAATTTAATAATATTTAATTTATGAAGTTATTTTTCATTTAGTTACACAAAAATTGCGGGACAAAAAAATAGTTGTTTCTTAAGTTAAAAAAAAATTGATTTTTTAAGTTAAATAAAAAAAAAAGGTTACATGTGCCATCTAAACAATGATCCAAAAAACAAATCAAACAAAATATTATAAGGAAGCATAATTTAAGGAATTCATTTAATTTAATTTATTTTTTTAAAAAAGCTAAATTTTAAAAATATTGACAAAAAATAGATAATCGAGTTGAACAAGGTCATTTTTAAAATCAATAAAAAATCCTATGGACATCAAATAAAAATATAATGGAGGCCAATCTCTAATTTAATCATATGCTAAAAAGTAAAACTGAAAAAACAAGAGCTTACAAAAAAAAAAAAACAAATGAATGTAGATAAATCTTCTCAATCTAGGTTAATCTCCTAAATTCACAACCCGTTAAATCTTAAACCGAGGCTCAATTAAGAAACTCAATTCAATATCAAAGGATAAAATAAAAAAAATCAATTTAAAAAATTTGTTAAAATAAAAAAATAGCAATAAAAAAAATGAAGGATGATGAAATCATAAAAAATAATTTAAAATTGATATCAAATAAAATAAATAGCAAACAAAAGAATGAGGACCAAATATGATAGATTACAAAAATTAAAGAATGATGAAATTGAAAATAAATTTCAATTTTATAAAATAATTCAAACTAAAAAAAATCAATTGAAAATAATAGGGACTAAGTCCAAAGAAAAAACAAATTGAAGAGTTGCTGTGAAATTTTGGAAGGCTAGCGTGGAGATTGAGGAGGAGAGAGAAAAGAAGAAAAAATAAAAATTTAATCGGTGCAAAATCCAAAAGGATTACATCACACGCGCCACCCAAGGATGTAATACCTACCATGATGAATTGAAAAACACAAAGGAAAGCCATTTTTTTATCGTCGTAAGCCACTACAGACACCGTTTAAGCATGATAGAGTGACTTACTCGCCAACGCCTTCAAAAAACATGCCAACCATTTTTTTTTCTTTGCATTCATCAAAAGATCAAAATTGCTTTTAAAATTACATGATAATAACAAAAAAAAAAAACCAAAAGGAAAGTATGAATTAGTCCTAGGTTAGAAAAATCTTGATTCCCAGGGCAATTGATTCATTCTATAATGTTTATGTTATAAAATGTAAAATATTAAAACATTCCTAGACTCAGGTATATAAATTTTTTGCTTTTGGAAGCATTTAATTAATTATACAACATGAAAAGTTTGAAAAGACCAATATACCCCCTATTAATTTAACTAAGACAAATGGACCCTGTAAAAAAACCGTATTACTACCGAGAGACAGGATGAGAGGGGCAAAATAGCAAAATCCACTATTAAAATTTACATAATTTATTAACCAAACCCAACCCAACCCAACCCAACCTAAAGTATGGCTCACTCTGATTCAAAGACCCGATCCATCTATTATTAACCAACTCCTCCTTTAGGGTGCAACCAAAGGCAATATTTGTAAGTAGTGTTTGAGAATGTGGTTGAAACTGTATTTTTTTAAAATTTAAAATTTTATTTTTATTTAAAATTATTTTTTTAATGTTTTTAGATCGTTTTGATATGTTGATATCAAAAATAATTTTTTTTAAAATAAAAAAAATATTATTTTAATATATTTTCAAGTAAAAAAATACTTTGAATTATAATAATAAAATTAATTTTTAAATGATTTTAAATTATTTTTAATAATTTTTTAAATAAAAAAATATTATTTTAATATATTTTTAAATAGAAAATACTTTGAATTACTATCGAATAACTCTTATTCGAGCTTGTATTTGCGGCAGTTAATGTGTTTACCACGAATAAAACAGAATATAAAGAATATAAGATAAGAAGAAACATTATAGTGTAAAGAAGCTAACACCATCGTATCAATCCATCGAAATTCATATCCCTTTCGAAATTACTTATAATTTTTTATCATACAAAAAATGGTTCTCTTTTCAGGAACCAAATCCTACTTTTACTCTTCTCCCATACTCTGCAAGTCCATTGCTAGTAACAGCAACCACAGCCATGCTGCCCATTCTCTGGACGCTGCCTACATCAAACGCGCCGCTCAAATCGCTGACAATTCCGCCGGATTCTCCTCTCCCCACCCCAATTTCGGGTGCGTTATCGCCACAACTTCCGGAATTGTCGCCGGAGAGGGCTATCTGTACGCGCAGGGGACCAAGGCTGCGGAGGTTCTTGCGGTGGAGGCTGCGGGCGGTTTTAGCAAA
>Ga0307517_10011131_pt1 | contig 12492 bp, 18 predicted proteins | sample 23_EM_MG_FD_194515 | JGI IMG/M metagenome (GOLD analysis project Ga0307517, IMG submission 194515) | Populus trichocarpa ectomycorrhiza microbial communities from riparian zone in the Pacific Northwest, United States - 23_EM | ecosystem: Host-associated > Plants > Roots > Unclassified | place...
ACTGAACCAATTTGGCTTTCGTCACGCATCACAAGGACCTGTGAACATCCTCAAAATTGGGATTGCAGGTATAAAAAAAATTTAGGCGCTTCGCGCCAATTTTATGAACAATTTGGTCAAAAAATTCGTTCAGTCACGCATCACCACTGGTCGTGAACATTAGTGTCAGTGAACTATGTGCGTCACGCATCACAAGGTGTGAACGATTGGTCGAAATGGTACAGTAGGTGAATTATCGTCCAGAGAGATCCTAAAAGGCCCTTCAATATATTTAATATAATAATAATGATGGTACAGTTTTACGAGTAGATATCTATTTATTCCTGAATATCACCACATCACAACTTCGGGGAAGGCCAAGCCTGGTGCATTGGGTTGACATACTTACGGGGTGGAGATGGATTTGTCAGCTGATTGGAGGCCGCACGCGGAGCGGGCAACTCTCCAATTCCGGGACGTTCTATGTTTCCTGTATTTCCCTCCTCAAAAGCCCCAAGATGATGATATTCAATCATTTAAATAATTGTTCCCCACCCACTGGCTCTTCATCCAGAACGAAGGGCAAATCTCGTGCAAATCTTCCATGTGACCCATACAGCAGTTCACACGAATAAACGTGTCATTGCGGGCGAGTCCAAATTGGTAACATCATCTCTTGCCTTCACGCTTCCATCATGACCACAGATCTGAACTCAGGGAAGGAGCTGCCCATCAGCTTCTCAGCAGGAATGATTATTGCCTTCAAATCAGCCAAGTTGGATCTTACCCCAGTGCCCCGTGTGAGTGTCGATGAGTGGGTGCCGGTGATCCACAAGACGGACCTCGATCTATGCAACATCGACCATGATATTATTCTCCGTATAACGTTCTTCAGAGGATCAAAAAGGGTTTTTTTCAATGATCGTGCCAATGAGAGTCTTTCGGATGGATGGGGACAAGAAAAAAGTGTAGAGTTGAGCCAAGAGGATCTCGATAGATGGCAGCGCTCGGGAGTCACGATTTCAGTGCACGATTGTTCGATCCCTTCCAAAGAGCAGTATCGAATCTTGTTCGATTCAACCACCATACATTACATCGACAAACACTTTCCAGGCCCCGCGACAAAGGTGACCTATTCCGCTGAACAACTGCTCTACACAAGTATTACGGGGAGACCTTCTCGCGGCATATTGTCCGACCCTTTGAAGATCTTCACCTACAACTTAGATGATCTGCTCCTCGTGGATAAGCAAGCTGTAGAGTCAAGAGGGTGAGTCAATGCGGGGGTATTTTTGTTTATTGCTCATGAAAAGCTAGTATTCCCTCAGCGACAGCTCCTTCTCCATCTTCACACTTCTTTAAGGGAAAAGCACAATTCACACCAAATCAACCGTGTGCATTCGTTAGTTGGAATCAAGGCAAAGAAGTAAGTCATCTAGTATGTGGATAGTTGGGATCTTGGTCTCAACTCACCCAGATGCGAATCTATCATCTCGGTCATAGAAATGTTTTGCAGGAATACGCCTACTCGACCGAGAGGAAGATTGGCTGGCACTGGGGAAATTTGCATAAGCTCAAGATTGTCCTGGATCCCACTTCCAGTATCACTGCCGTTTGGGACGACGGTCTAATTCATGTCTTCTATCAAGGCCGGTGTCATGATCCGCTTTGCAAAGAATTCATGAAATGACCATCTCAGTATAGACCCAGGCTCTGACTTTATCCGACAGTTAGCCAAACGTATCGATGGGCCAGACTCGTTACAAGCCCCGTGGAAAAACCGCCGAGTTGTAAAAGCTTTAAAGGGCTCGAGCATTGCCGCTTCATCCTTTGCCCTCGACCAAGTACCTCTACATGTCTTCTACCAAGATCCTGAGTTACGTGTCAGAGATCATTATTTGATTTTTAGAAAGGATGAAGCTAAATGGACTCTTGGTGAGCAGATTCTTGCACTGTCTCCGTCCATGAATGAGAGCTCATTACATTGCAGGTTTCCTGGACTCTGGCATACAACCACGTGGAACGCCCATCACGGCTGAAACAGTCCATGGTAGCAGTGAGTTCTATTTGAATGTGACGTGGAGAGACGAACGGGGACGCGTTCTCAGCGCCAGTTTGTCTCATTTATTTGGTTTGCGCTGGCATCTGTCAAATGATGTTGTGCAGGATGAAGAAACGGTATTAATGCAACGGGGAGATGGGCAGGATTGACTGAGGTTAAGCACGGATTTTTTTGTCTCTTTTTTTTTTTTTGAATACCTTCGGGTTCCTCTATGACTCTAAGTATATCCCCCATGAGAGGGCGTTCCAATGAATATTATCCTTCGAAGTAAATAAACCCAACCCTTCTCCTCCTCAACCCGAATTCTGGTTGTAATATGGTAGGCGCAGCTTGTCAAATCTTCGGTTTCTTCAACCTCATCCCAGCGTTCAAATGGGAATTCGTTTTCATCTAGGGAAACAACTGCTCTACTTCCTTGCCAATTCGAGCAACAAACCCCACGAATCAGTGTCCAGCATCATGTCTGTGTCATTTTACAAGCACGTTATCACCGTAAATCGACGGACCAGTTTGGTTGTTGATGCTCAACGTACAAGAACGCGAGGTGCCTCTGCTGTTGCCGGATACAGTATACTTGGTGGGATTGGGATGAACCTCGCGGGGGCGTTTGAGTTTGTGAGTGCGGGTGCGAGTCGGGTTGGAGAGGAAGAGGATGGAGAGGCCTCGAGGATGATGTAGAGGCTTTCGATGGTAACTTTTCCAGGATCATGGAAGTTCAATTGCCCAGTTGGTCTAGTGCTAGCGCCAGTGCGACGGAAGTCATCAACGCCGACGCCCACGGCTAATACTAACGTCAACAGTGACTCGGCGCAGCTCAATGCTCTGGATCAATTCAAGTCGAGGTCGAGGCTCGTGGATATACAGGAACCTTCTGAGTTGTTGTCGCCGTCGGTCTACTTTCGAGTGCGGGTTCGTCTGGCTCGATGAGACCCTCGGATGGAGAGCTTGATCGGTGGCGGGTTGTTGCTTCTGGATTGTTGTCCTTGTCGGCGTTTACCTCGAATTCGAGTTCATCGAACTCGACGAGACCCCCAGATGGGGAGCTTGGTTGCGAAAATCGGAGGCTGCGCAAGAGAATAGAGAATTGACAATTTTGATATTATACTACCGTCTCATTCGAGGGTATGCAGCCCGGATTTGAGAATACGATGCGTTTAACCGCAGCTCACTCGCACATAAGGGTAGCGTTGAACTTACAAGGAATTCGCGACCCATCCGCTGCGTACGTCGTTCGAAAGTTGTGGAGTTTCGACGGATGAAGGGGGGTATTATTATGATTGTGCGCCGGATTCGCCTCATGGACGTAAATTGGTGCGGGTTTCTGTCGTTGATGCCAACATCAACGCCAACTTCAAATCTCCTGTTTCCATCCCTGTTCTTCCCGCATCGACATATTATCCGCGCCTAGACGGGGTTGCTTGTTGGCGGAGCGAGTTTGGAGGGGGGGGGTATTTGACTGTGGATGGGGATGGGGAGAATGTTGGGACGAGTGCGAGTTTTCGTACGTGTCTTTTTGGGCTTCCTTTCGAATGCTTAATTTGTGTATGTGTGTGAGGGAGCCATATCGTGTAAGAACGAAATACTGGGCTTACGATCGGCCTCGATCTACGATCTACGTGTACCCATTCACGGCAGGACCCTTTAATCCGAAACTGGTAGTCCCGACGCTCTTGCGTTCTTTGCGCGTTCTTTCACAATTTCACCCTTTCACAATATCACACAACGATCTCCTGTCTTCGGGATACTCAAATGACTCACAGTATGGTTTCCCATTTCATCTCAGATTCAGTATGTATAGTATAAATACCTCTGTATTTTCGTAGTTTTCAAAAATCGGCAGAAATGTTTTACACACTAATATCAAATTTCGAGTGGATATCTCCAGGAAATGATCGAGTATGGGGCTGTTTTCTGCGTTTTCTCACACTCAACAAATCGTTTGGCGGGTGGAGTCCCGTTTGCAGTTCGCAACAACCCTCCCTCTTACTTACGTAAGAGAGTCGGGGATTCTCCCGTCCTTCCGGGCCGCTCTCGCATATAGGCGGTCGCTCTAGGTCCACCACTTGTACCTCCACCTCTGCGGGTGACACGACTCCCCCACTCGCCGCCTCAGACAGTTCATCGATCTCCGGCGGTTTCCAAAGCAGCATCGACCTCGACCTTGTCGATATCGATCTCGGAAGGATCAACGCTGCCGTTGACGCTCTCAGCAGTACGAACGCAACACACTGCTTCTTCAAGTTCGATGATGACGAGAACACAGCAACATGCTGCGCAGAAAATGACAGGCAAGGGTGCGGGCGCGGCCGCGCGGGGGACTGGGCATCAAAGGCGGCATTCGAAGAGGGGCGTCAAAGGTGGCGAAGGTCAGCACGCATATGTCGAGGAGCTCGGTGTATGAGACAAGTAAAGAAGAGGGTAAGTTGGGGGGAAATACGAATTCGCGTGCTACTGCCGACGCGGCTGACGCGGCTGTTCATACGGTAGAAGTTCCGAGTTTGAATCCACGACTAAGTTGGGGTTAACCTTGGCGATAACAACAGCCTTTTTATATCGTCGGTGCTAATACGGCGTCCTTGTAGCATCATCACCACCGGTAGTCGAGTGGGAATCAGGGTTTCGAGTTTGCGACGATTTAATTCCCCGATACTCGTGAGGACATCTTTAGTGTTCACACCTGGACCCGTCCGAATGGGAAGGCTTCGTAGGTCCACAGGCTGAGTCCGAGATGCCCAGTCAGCAGGAAGATCAGACTGGGAAATGTGAACGGTCATACCTTCTTTGAACTTTCATGGGTCTTGGACCTTTGGTTGGCCGCGTAAGAAAAGGCCCACTGAAGGGTTTCCCACGGGAGAATAAGACAACTGTTGGGGACCATCGCGTCCTGTCCTCGTCTTTAAAGTTACACCTGGACATCTTGGATCTCCTAGAGAAACTGAGGTGGGCCCATGGATCGAAACATGCGGTGCTAGTCTCATCTAACCACGGGACGTTGGCGAAAGACAGGGCTCGCTGTTGTTGTAGTCGGGTTGTGGGCAGTACTCAGAACAGCTATGGGGACGGATAGAGCGTCAATTAGGACCTGGGACATCACAGGGAAATTGAACTTGGTCGATTCATTCGTCGGGGTACCTAGTTGCTATGCGAAATCCCAAGGAAACCAGTAAACGTTTAAACCGCTGCTTCACAACATTTTGCTGCGAAAAATCGAACTAATGGACCAAATATGGCGACCAGCACCATTGGACCCTACACATAAGAATGTATCGTGTTTAATCTGGGTATTCCAACAGTGAGGATTCACTGAAAAGGTTGACCCAGAATCGCTTCATATGCTGGCGGCATGCCTAATGAATCAGTCGCTGATACCCCAGAAGGTGGAGTGATGGCAGGCAAGGCACTGCTCGTGGGGTGTGTTGGATGTAGAGAAACACCATCATCTGTGGTAGATAAGCCTGAAGGAGGCCCCTCTCTTGTCGTGCTAGATAAGATGACATCTCTCTCTCGTTTAAAATCACCTCTGGTGGGAAGACCAAGGCGTATTGGGACGTGGGAACCCATGGTTGGGAGGGGAAACGGAGAGATCGATCTACGGTCAGCCAAGGGGAAATGGATTCGACGGCGTTGGGACCACCAGAGGAGAATTGCGCGAAGTACGACAAGAAAGATAAGACCACCAACAATACCACCAGCAATGGCACCTTTATGACTACTATTCTTTAGATTCACAGAGCTGACTTGATTTGTAGGGGAACCAGGGGTTCCTACATAACCCTGCGATGCAGTTGATGAACATGAAGCGTTGACCCAGGTAGTCGGAAATACCGAGATGGTAGATATTGGGGTAGCGGTGTCCGTTGAGGAAGTTTCCGACAATGAGAATTTGGTTGACGTAACTTGGGTCGACGTTGATGGTTGGCCTCGGACTGATGTTTTGGATGGATATTTCGCGGGGAAAGCATGGGCAGAAACTGGATCAAACGTAGAGTCTGTCTATTCTAAAAGTCAGCAAATAAAATTGAATGCGAGAAACGGAACCCCTACCGTGATGTTGAATTGAGATGCCCAGGGTGGAATCACGGTATTGAGCATTCGAGGACTAGGTTGTATTCAGTTAAGGTTGAAAGGGAAACAGTTGCACGCACAAATCCTGGTAGACTTTTGCACATGGCGTGGACCAGTCTTGCCACCTTGTGAAAATAAAAGGTGGTGTTGAAAGGAAGGCCTCGCAGCTACAATATGACGAGGACATACGTGTCGAATGTTCCACCCTGGCAATTTGCGCATGCAGAAACAAGGGCATATACCGGACCAGAGCAGGTGCAAGCAGTTGGGCTCTCCTTTATCAGACGGATGTATGACTGTGTCGGATCAATCGCAAACAACCCTAAAGAACGGTTAATTAAGGTCTGGCCGTGCAATACACCACAGGGATCAATTTGACAGCACCATTAGCACCACAAACTTCGATGAGACTTGAAGCCACTGCACATGGATCCTTGCCTTGTGAATTCTTAGCCTAGATGAGGAAGGTAATTTTAGCCTTTTTTGTATATCTAGGGAACTATGCAAACAGGCGAACCCAGTCATAGGTCGACGGACAGCTGGCCACATTGTCCATGATCACAGATGAAGTGCTCGATAAAGGCCAGAGAAACAAATGATACTACGTGGGGGAAGGTGGTCGATCGTGGCCTTGGCTGTCACTATGTGCACAATTTTAGTTAGTGTGCAGCATGATTAATCCCAGTAAGAAGTGAAGTCGGACTTTATGTAACAAAAACGTCCTTGATGACTATTTGATGAATTTAGCTGACTGATAACATTGAAAATTATCTGCAGGTGACCGAATTTCTTAGAGTAAGAAGCTGAATGTAAGCTAAGTGTTCGTTGGAATCTCTTTGTTCCTGTCCAGTGTGACCAATAACGAGAACATTGTAGACCCAAACAACTTGTCTGGTATTCCGTTTAGTAATCAACAACAGAGTAGAGTCGTCAAATAGTCGTCAAGGGTGTTTTTGTTACATAAAGTCCGACTAACGTCCGCCTTCGCTTTTTACAGAGCATGATTTTCCAATACAGATTCATCAAATTAGAGCACAGTCGCACGGCTAGGGCTGCGCACCGTACCCATAGCTACGGGTTCTACGGGCGGTTTCTACGGGTAAATACCCGTACCGTCTGGGCCTTGAGCAGAACACTCGGCGGGACGGCATGCTTCAGCACGCACGCTGAATATATTTTTTTGATAAATAATATCGTGATGTAATCCATAAACGCCGAGAAATATCGGGCCTTGGTATCCATTCCGACCCGTTTCGGTTTGATTCTTGGCCGTATTTATGACGGCCGTACCCGTATCACGGACGGTGAGCAGCCCTACGCACGGCAATCGGTAAGAATTATAAGAGAGTTTGATTGTTGCAACCCTTGAGTACAGAGGATGTCCATATTGCATATAGCTGAGAAATACACCAGATAGCCGCACTCAAGTAACTCTCGCTTCTTAACCTTAGAATCTATATCTGGATTTAAAATCGGCGATTTACCGCTGAGCCTGTTATCTGCTACAACCGACATTTCCAGGTGGAAATACTCCCGTTCACAACGGATATCCTGCACTACAGAGTTCGTTCATTCGTTTCTAATTTCGCTCTCTTTTTTCCAGTATTTGAGATTTCCTTTCTGCATCTGACCTGCATCTTGCGGATGTTCGCGCCATCACAGGTAAAAACTAATGTGTTAACCCGGTAGTCTACGGGGTGCGTGGGAGTAGTCGACTTGACGTCGACTGCTCCACGGGGCGAAGGACGATGGACTGGGCGGATGAACCCCCAGAGCGATGGGGATCGCCCAGCCGACGGAACATCGGCTCGCCCCCAAAGGCGAAACCTATCGCGGTACATGCTTAAACGATGCTCAACTGAGCTAAGAGGTGCTCAATAGAGCTAAGAGGTGCTCAATGGAGCTAAGAGGTGCTCAGCAGAGCTAAGAGGTGCCCAGCAGAGCTAAGAGGTGCTCAAAGGAGCTAGGAGGTGCTCAAAGGAGCTAAAGGCTATGAGGTATAATCCTCAATAGGCCTAAGAGGGACAGAGGAAAGGGATGTAGATGGAAAGGGATGGGGCATAGAGGAAAGGATGAAGTGACAACTCACCTTGGAGGTGTTGCTCGATATGATGAATTCGTCGTCGCAACTAAACTTGCAGCGCGTATCAATGGAGTTTGCAGTGCCAAGCCGCAGTTCCTTGTTGGGATAGAGCGCCATGTAATCGTATTCATGTCGGATTTTGTGGTGCGCGGACATGTGGTCTTGTAACAGGTTCGCGATGTCGGTGTGATGAGGCCGGAGACGAGGCGCATGGAGGCGAGGCGAGGGAATGATTAATGATTGTGTTAGTGATAGTACAAGTAAGTAATAAATCAATAAACACGTTGCGATGGCGCTGCTTGGCGCTGCCACAAGAAGGCACGCCCACGTGACAGGTCACCTGGGTGTTTCCATTTCTCCCGTAGAACCCCCGAGCGTCCTTCTCGGGGCGCAAAGCTGTGTCCTAGTTCCTTTTCTAGACCCACGAAACATAAATCTTCCGGTCCTGTCTCTAATTCGCGGGTTCGGCGGCATAATCTGTGCGTCTCAACATATCCCTCAACACAATTTCACTGACAGCGGAACAGAGTACCGAAGCCCTTCATGGAGCCAACATACTCTCAACGCCGCCTCGCTCTTTGGCTGGAAAATTTGGTTACTGGTGAGGTCTTTCGACGGATGAAAATGGAGGAGGTGAACTGGCGCATGTAAAGGCTCCAACGGCGGAGGCACATGAATGGGATGGGATATCTCTGGATTTGAAGTACGGGTACAAGGTGGGTATTTTTTGTGGCTTCCAATTGTTCCATCCAATGCATCTTTTAGTTTCTTCTTTGCACCGTGTTTCTTGATCTCTGTCAAGTGAGCACTGAATCCCCCGTTCTGTGTCGCGGGTGGTGCGAACAAGTCTTCCTCCTCTAACCCTCAGAGGGCTCAACCCCCGGATCGTCTCGCTACTATGTCGAACGTCAAGAGATGCTCTTTCTCGCTACTGCTTCTGCCTCACGATCGCAGTCGACACCATTCCCTTCGAAGAAATTGCTCATTTATTTAAAGTGAGTAGATCTGCGAAAGTGAGAACACATACCTTTTTGACAGATACCGACGCCACGCGGCTCTAATCATTCGCAGCCCCACTACCACTAGTGTTCGTTGCCGCCATAGTATTCTTCTTGCAGGGAATTTTCTAAGAATAAGAAAAATCATTCGTTAGAATTGATTGTACCGCGCACAGTAAATGGATGGGTAAATTGAGAAAATAACGAGAAAGAGGGGCGAAACTCGTTGGCCAAAGGACTTGGGTTTGGTGACGCAAAGACAGACAACTCACTTTGACACTGATTTTCGCTTCCTATAGCCAATGCCAGGCGACTCTGTATCGGAACTTCGGAAGACCCAAAAAAGGGAGACTCCATCCTGGGATGCGTAATAACGTGGCATAGTATCACATGCGTGGAAGTAGAACCCTATCAGCGTGAAGCAGCTCAAGGACGAGTAGGGCGCCGTCGCCGTCTGTGTCGATGGTGGGTTCTTTGGGAGCGACGGAGGCGTGGGAAATTATGCAGTGCGCCCTGATCACGTACATCTTCGTCCGCTTATGGAAAGCCCTTGCAATGGCGAAGCTTCAAGTTCAAATCCAACCATCATCGCTCAATCTATCTGGTCCCCCTCATATCCTCGCTATACTAATTTCTCCTTTAACCATGCGTCAGCCTGATTCACCAGACACAGAGCCGTCGCGAGCAGTATTGGACTCATTCAAGACAGCAATTGCCAAACGTCTTTCGGATGCCTTGCCTCTGGCTCTTGAACACGCTTTTTTCGGCGTAGACTACGGGAAAAAAGGAGAAGATTTCACTGTCGCATTGCCTCGATTTCGACTACCTGGGAAGGTAGCAGACTTGGCGGCGAAGGTCATCGAAAGCGTGAGTGCCATTCTCAGCCCCTCCGAATCATAAAGCAAATTTCACTATAGTTCCAACCGGACGAATGGATCGAATCCGTTGTTTTCGACAAATCCTTCCTCCACTTCCGAGTAAATACCACAAACATGATCTGCAAAATTCTCAACCAAGTAGACGCTCTCAGCCTCTACGCTTTCTGGACAACCTGAGTATGGTTTCACTGATTCTGGGAAGGGTAAAAAAATCATCATCGAATATTCTTCCCCAAATATCGTCAAAATTTTTCACCTCGGGCACTTGCGGAGCACTATTATCGGCGCCTTCCTCGCAAACCTGTACAAATCTTACGGTTGGGAGGTGATCTCGATGAACTACCTTGGCGATTGGGGAACTCAGGTAAATTCACCTCCTCGTCGTTATTCTCTTCGCTCAATCGTCGCCCTCAGTTCGGTATGGTGGCCACCGGTTACGATAAGTATGGCTCACAAGAAGAATACGACAAAGACCCGCTCATGCACCTATACAACGTATGCGTCAAAGTAACTCAAGATCTCAAGGAAGACCCGAAGGTCAAAGCCGACGCAGCAAAGTGGTTCCAACGAATGGAGAACGGAGACAAGGAGGCTCTTGACACATGGAGCTCCTGGAGAGAGACGAGCTTGAAGAAGTACCAAGAGGTATACGATCAGCTCAATGTCAAGTTCGATGTGTACACGGGCGAGAGCAACGTCACCAAGGAGTCAATGGATACGGCCCTCACGCAACTTGAGCAGATGGGGCTCCTCGCGAATAGGGAAGGCGCCAGGGAGATCGACCTGAACAAGTGGAAATTGGAGGCGCCGATCGTTCGCAAGACGGGTGAGCGATCTAATCTCCCTCCCTCCTACTGTGACCGTACTACAACCGCCACCACCCCAGATGGTACTTCTACATACATAATCCGTGACATTGGCGCAGCCATCGAACGCCACGACTAATATCAATTTGATAAAATGATCTACGTCGTTGGCGCTGCACAAAGTCTCCACATTTCCCAATTCTTCAAAGTTCTCGAAGTAATTGGATTGCCATGGGCCAAGAACCTCCTGCACATCAGCTACGGAATGGTTCTGGGAACGAGCACGCGTAAAGGGACCGCAGTCTTCCTCGACCAGATCATCAAGCAGGCTGGAAACGTGATGCACGAGCAGATGAAGAAGAACGAGGATAAGTACGCGAATATTGAGGATCCGGAGACGACGAGCTTGGAGATCGCGATTACAGGCATCAAGATTCAAGATATGGCTGCCAAACGGTTCGTTCCCGCTTCCTCTTTTTCTTTTACTTCAGAATGGGTGGCTAACTAACTATATCACCCCTCCAGAATAAACGACTACACATTTAACTGGGACCGTATGCTGTCCTTCGAAGGCGATACCGGGCCCTACCTCCAATACGCTCACACCCGACTCGCCTCTATCGGGCGCAAAAATCCGCACCTCCTGCCCCTTCCTCCTGCATCCCAAATTGCTACGCACACCCTCGCACAATATCCATGCGCACGTGAGATCGCGTTCCTTCTGGGAACCTATTAATAGAATACTTACTTATCCTCGTTTCCCTACTCCACTCATTGCTCCCCGGACTCTCGTCCGTGCTTAATCGTTGCAGCAACTCGATACTGCGTCCCATTACCCAAAGGGTTATCAAAGAACCGTTCGTGGGAAGACGGGAAATCATGCAGATAATATTAATGATTATCACTAGGTAATGCATAATACCATTCCGTTTGAAGGTTCGTCCGGGAACGAGTCATGGGAAATCCTAACGTACCATGGTTATGGCAGAACAGCTGAATCCAGGTGCGCCGATACTCATTCAAAGGGTCGCACACGATGAGGAGAGCGAACATGAAGACGTATGGCAAGGGAGAGCGGTCAGGAATTGCATACGATGGTGAGGAGAACACTGGCAGAGTCTTGGAGGCCGCGCCTACAGTAAATGATGAATCCTAGTCCTGACGATGGGCAAACATATGGTTTTTTGTTCTCGCCTCCTCGACGACGATGAACAAGCCTTCGACCTTGAACTAGATATATATTTTCGTTCCAAAATTTCATCGTAAGTAGTACAAAAAAGAAGCAGAAGCAACGGACTAAACAAGAGTTGATTAAAATTGCTTTGCAATGTGGAAGTGGGGAATTATAAGAATTTAAGGACAGCTTCCATCGGGGATATGCCAAACTCCCCATGGTCCTTGGCCCTAAGGAGCGGGTGAGCAAGAGTCCTAAACTGTTTTCGTTTGAGCGCTCACAAAATCAGCACATGAGGTCGGCCCATCATAATGAACACCCTGGACCTCTCGTGGAGTCGTGCTACACATGACCGGCCAAAGGTCATAGTCTTCCAAATTTTCCAACCTAGAATGGTAGAGCTATCTCAAGTTTTAGAAAAGTCCGTGGGGTAGAATTACGACGAAA
>Ga0307517_10011132_pt1 | contig 12492 bp, 11 predicted proteins | sample 23_EM_MG_FD_194515 | JGI IMG/M metagenome (GOLD analysis project Ga0307517, IMG submission 194515) | Populus trichocarpa ectomycorrhiza microbial communities from riparian zone in the Pacific Northwest, United States - 23_EM | ecosystem: Host-associated > Plants > Roots > Unclassified | place...
AAAAAAACGACCAAGAGATAGGACACGAACCATCTCTCCTCCACCTCCGGCGATTGAAATCTCAACACCACGGGAAATCATCGTCACTTTCCCCCACCCACCTCTCTTCTCCCACGATGGCTACTGCGTAGGAGTTGACGTTAAGCCATCTACCCTCCTCTCCTGAGGCACGCATGCCTCCCCTCCTTGGGGATCTTGTTCCCGTTCATCGTTGACACCCGCTCATGAAGTTCGGTTCTCCCCCTTACCCCGCACTTGCTTTGCACCTCGCTTAGCATTGTGCACGGTCGGAAGGCTTCTCGCTTCGTTCACGGTCGGCGATACGGCGTCCGGACTCTCGGTCGAAGTAAGACTTTGGTTCTGCTGGGCTTGTACCTCTGATGGGGAAAGCTTCGGTGAGTAACATCACGGTCTCGCTCGGTTTCGCTGTCGTCCCAAAAGCCCTTGCTATGGCCCGTTAGTCGGTTGTGGCTAGCCCGCTCGCGATCCTTCCTCTACCCCCCTCCCGGTTCCGTCCGCTGGCACCGTACTGCCCCATAAGCTGGCACCTTACTGCTAATCCTCCTCACCGGCTGGCACCCTACTGCTCCCCACTGGCTGGCACCCTACTGCTCATCGTCGTCGGCTGGCATCCCTTCTGCCCGGTGGCTCCGCTCGCCCACCTGCCTCTCTCCCTCCTGCGATTTACTCTACGGTCGCAAACCTCGCTTAGGTTACGGTTGATCATGGTATTGGACTGCCTCATTGGTCTCTCCTAAAAGCCGACGCGTCGCCATCCTCCGGTCAGTCCCGACCCTGAACAGGCCTGCCCCTTCCGGCGACTAGCTGCGGGGCCTTCTGGTTAGGCAAATTGGCAATAGTAGTTATATCTAGGCGTTTCGTTGATTCTTTTCTTAGTGTTACCTGGGGGCCTGCTGAAGGGTTTGGGTCTCTCTCCTGTACGTTTCTATGAGTTGTTTCCCTACGTGTCTGAGGTGCGAGTCTTAGGTGCTAGGCGGGGGAAGTTTCTTCTATGGTCTCGGGGGGTTTGATTTTTCCTATGACGAGGTGAAGCGGGCGGGATGAAGTTTGCTTATAGGTTTTTTATCTCCATAGCTAGCGCTGCATGAGTCTTTTGTACCTTTAAACATAATAACGATTTGATTACAAAAAAAAAAAAAAAGAACAAAAAAAGAAACGACCAAGAGATAGGATCTTCACGCAACCATCTAAGTACTTTTCTATACTTAAGATATCGCAATATGATTATGCTTTACTCTCTTTACATACACTTCTCCTATACGAGATCCTACGCTCTAAGAACCCGGAGACTATTGTGATAGTCTCGACGGGCTGCTCGAACATAGGACTATTGTGATAGTCCTATCAAGCACGTTAATCCACCCATCTTACTATCTAACGAGATAGTATCCTTCAACGGATCGTTCAGACAAGCAAGCCAGTTCCGTACTAGCTGAAGAGACATCAGCAAAAAAACTCGATTTTGCATCCACACGCATCTGAACGCACCCTGTAGTGGAGTTTGCATCTGGTCAGCATCCTGTGCATCCCATGAATCTAGTTCTTAACTTCAGAAGCCAAAATGGACATGTAAATGTTGTCCGTTAGGGCTGAAAATTCTTGTTTGTCTACGTAATTGTTAGATTAATCTTAAAATGAAACGGGTTTTTTGATTACATAACTTCAAAGAAATTGTCCCACAGAACGCAGCTAGAAGATGCAGGGTGCGCTGAAATGCAAATAACGCAAACTGATTTCTTTTGCTGATGGATAGTATTTCCCTATACTCTATTGAAGACGAGAAGAGGTGCTCACCTTAGGAAACGACTATCGTTGCCTGTTGCCTAACGACATAACAATAGGATTGTTACAGGTATTCCGACTGCTAGGACCTGAATCGCTTGATGTCGGAGAACTTGCTAAGAAGACACGGGTAATGTAGGCTAGATATAATGGTATACTTCGGGATAGATCGTCAAAGTATTGGTAACGATAAGAGAGAAACTTATTATATTGATAAGATCTCTTGTTCGTGCTTGTTGTGTCTAATAGCAGCGAAGATGCTTCAATATTTATATTCCGTGTCTGAGCAATCGCGGTATACATGCTAACTCTATACTAACTAAGTATTTTACTCACAATTCTACGAACTTCACCTGAGTGCGAACACTCGTAGACCCTGACAACTCTCTACCATACCTTTTGCTCCTATGGCCAACTTATGGGTTTGCGCTTCGGTTATTCCTGAAGTTGTGGAGACCACGTCAGGTGTCAGCTCATCCGTTTATCCGTTGACAACGATGATTACAAATTATCTTGCTCCCGTGCTCTCCAAGGGTAGTCTCACTTGCTGGACAGAAGATGGCCAATCTTCTTTGGTTGGTTCCGTCGAGAATTTGACATGCAAGTGCATGTTGTATTCTGGTCTTCCGGCATTAGCCCACTTGTCCTCGGGATCCTACCCATGGGCTTTTTCCCTCGAACTCCATCTTTTACTATCTTGTCCTTTGTGGATGCACCTAGTGTTCGTTACGGGGCCCCGTTTCTGACAAACGGGGCGCCAAGAGCAGGTTTTAACGGAATATTAAAAAAGGAATCGTCCAAATCGGACCAAAACTGAGTGAGATGGAGCTCTGTGAAGTTGTATAACTTCAAAGAGCTCTATCTCAGTCAGTTTTTGTCCGATTTGGATGATTTTTTCAACCAGTTAATCAGAATAACCTATGTTACATTGTCCCTGCTCCTCGGAAACAGGGCCCTGTAACGCAGCCTAGATCCACCCGGTCCACTGATTGGGCATAGTTACCTCCTTCATACTCTACACATCTTTGTAGGTACGAGGGGACTATCTTTCGTCCAAAACGTTCCGTTACTTTCGACCTACTCATTCGACTGTTTGTCCTCAAGTGTCTGTAACCCCATGCGCCATTGGCCGATTTACCTGCTTCGACATGCATGAGGTGCCCGAAGGTCTCCCCTCATATATCCCGCGAACATGATCCTGTCGGATAGACGGCCGCGACGTATAAGGTGTTATAAATTGTGTTCCATTGATAGTGGGCTTTGGTGTTGGGACGCAATTACCCTGGCGGCAAGTAATGACGTGCCGTCCAAATGCCAGGGCTGGAGCCGGGTGTTATCTTTTTTCCTTTGAAGTTCGTGCGTGGTAAGGTAGGGTAACTTTGCCCTGTAAATCCTTACGGGGAGTCCGTGCGCCTAACAGATCCGGTGCTGTTGGGATGGGGGCACTCGCTCCCTCATCTCGGCTCTCTGCCAATGCAGCTCCTTGCGCAACTCTACAGCCTTCTCTTGTGTTCGTTTGGATATGCGAAACTCCCAGAAGATGGCCTTCGTCTTGTGGAACTGCGTCGCATATTCTTCCATACAAGATATAGTCTCGAGTGTCTGACTTCGGTATTGATCCATGATGGTGAAGTCAAGCAGTGACCTGAGTCACCTGACACACGTGAGCGCACGTCTCAAGGGTTGCACCTGCTTACGATCAGGCTCTCTCAATGCCATAGCGGAAACTCCCTACAAACAACGCTCGAGATTCCTCATCTCTTTTCCTTGCTACTGCGTAACCTCCATGTAGGCCTTTTTGGGGACAAAGACTCCTGGGTAACGAGGCAATGCTTTCCACCCGTCATCGAAGGTCTGCTGTCACGCATGTTTTTTGAGAAATCCCGGAATCCAGTCCCTCATATGCCTGCAGAGTTCTAGATATATTGTACGGAGCATATTCGGCTCGTCCAGATCAGGCGTTGATACTCTCACGAGTACTTCAAAAATGTTTTGCCCCCTCTTGATAGCATGAGTTTCATTCGTTTAGCGAGCGTGAGCAGTGTGGTGGGTCTCGGAATCTAGGGACAGGTTTTCACGTTCGTAGTGCTCGTATCTTGTGTAATATCTTGCACAATGGTAGCCGGCTCGGCTTGCTAATTCTTCTGGAGGCACCTCACATTCAGGACTGGTGTTGGATTTGATCTCATGTAGGGTAACGTTTTCCATATGGTCGGCAATCCACCCTGCCATTATCGGGAAGTATTTCCGGATTTTGCCGTCAGAACAATCAATAGGGGCACCCTCCCGCCCCACAGTGTTCAATTGCGCAAAACTGAGCCCGAATAGGCCACAGACAGTGTCGGCATTTACTAGTCTGAAGAGGTTGTTGGCCCCAGAGGACTTCGCGAGCTTGTGCGGAATAGGCAATAGCCCAAGAAGCAGAATTGCCATTGATCCAGGTCTGTTACCTATTGTCAACGGAAGAATGCCGATCCTCATATGAACCGGCCCTGCTTTCTTGTCTCTGGAGAAGTTGGTGAGATTCATCTGATCTGATATCCCAATAATTGGAACCACAATCGCCCCTTCTGGGAGTGTTTTCTGGGATCTATTAGTATACTTTCACATAAAAGAGGCTACGCAGCAGTACTTGGACGTCCCACCACCAGTCAGCCATATGCATTTCTGCATAAATTCTCTATCCGCTCTGGTCGTAATCACGGCGTGGCGCATAGACCAAGGTATCACGACAGGCGATCTGGCGAAGAAGATATCTCACGCTGTCTAGGACGTTCAGAGAGAACAATGGTAATGTTGTCTGACTGTTCTGCAAATGTCCCTCCAACCATTGCAGATAGCGGCTATACGGATCCAAGTGTCGGAGAAGGTTTTCCAACGTATGCATAGAGTGATAGCCGACGGATGTCGAGTTTCCAATATCGTTCGAAACATAATCGTTAATCCCCCTCTTTGAGACTTTGCTCTCAATGATCCAAGATGCAATTTCGAAACCTTGTGCACAAGCAAACGGAGCCCAGGGATTCTCGCACAAATTCCTGCATTCTTCCTTACACTCTTTAACCTCTCCAATGGCTTCCCCGGCGTCCGGATAATTCTCCTGTTCCGCACCGACTGGATAAATGTTGTCCTTGCGTTCTGCTGTTTTGGGTTCCCGTCTGAGCGTATCATTTGGTGTGTCGCGCTCACTACCCGCTATATCTCTGGCAGGATTTACATTATTGGCAGAATTGGCGTGTTCAATGGGTTCGTTGGCATCAGATAGGTAGGTCCCCTTGCCAGTAAGGACGTCCGCAGGTGCATTCTGTATGGTGGATGCGAGTACGATATCGAGATTTGCATGCGCACTTGGCAAGTGTGTCTCGTATGGGCCTGCAAGCGTGGATCTTTTGCGGCAAAATGAGCATTTGATCGGCATAATGGAATTCGGCACGGCCAATTTCGGGAGTCCAATGTGGCTGATAGTAGTGTGATATTGTTGTTGTCTCGATGTTAATGTGTGCTGACGACTCAGAGATACGGGGCCTAGCCCTGTCTACATTGATCTATCACCAGCCGTCGAACAGGTTTAGCCCTGTGTATTGCGACGTCATATGGTATCAGCTGGTTATCTTCTTGCGTTCACACGAAACAACTCAAACACTAATGGACGCCGGAGGTGTCAGTTCTTGATGCATCATAATTCTTGAAAACAATTCAAACAATTCATGATTCATTCAAACCATCTTGAATGTCGCGGAGTTGTAAATATAATGTGGGTTGGTCACCACCGCACCAAGTTCATACCAAGGATAATCCGACATCCACAACATCCACAACATCTACAACATCCCCAACATCCACTACATCCACAACACTCTCTCTATTCACAAGACTAGAATGGGCAAATCAACTATCAATATAAACAAACCCTCAACAGACATGGCGCAAAATATCAACATCCAGTATGTATTCATGCAAAATCCCGGAGTGCTTGCGCCGGGACAGACATATCAACTTCCACCTAGTTCCCGTCAAGGGGCAATCAGCATGCATCGCACTAACCCAGGTGGTCAAGCGATTAGCGATCATAAGCTAAACATGGGCTTCATACAAGTCCAGTGTCAAAAGAAAATGTACACAGAGTGGTGGAACTGTGCGAAGGATTAGATGATAGCAAGGGGTTTTGCGCCAGCAGGGCAAATGGCCAAAGGTTTCCCTAACCCTGACTTCCTGCCAATATTGACAGGCATGAGGATCTTGCGTCCTGCCGGCGATCTCATCATCTCCGCAGTAGCAGCAAATAATATAGATCGTGTAGAGGATATCGAGAAGGCAGTCGTGGAACCGGCTAAAGACAGTTGCTGGAAGTTGAATGACACAAATAACAAAGGCATAATGTTAGTGCCAAATCCCGCAATCCCCTTGGGCAAGTCGTCGTGCACGCATGGTTAGTACCGCCAGGGGCCCCAAATCAGTGGGGGGCTGCAACGACTATAGGGAACCCAGGTCAACACCCTCCAAATCCTCCACCAACACAGGTTACTGCAGGAGGACAACGCGAACAGGCTCCTGTGCGTGCGGCTGGTCCAAACGCACAGGCTGCCCAAGTCAATGTCGCTTCTGCCGGACAACTCAGAGGTGCTGCCCCCGGCGTGGCTGGTCCAAATGTACCTGCTGCACAAGTCAACCTCACTGCTGCCTGACAGCTTGGACAGGCTCCCCGGGTGATGTTCCTGTGGCCGGCTAGCATGTACCTGTTCAACCTGGTAATGATTCTGTGCACCCACAAATGGTACATGATTCAAGTTCACCTGATAAGGACCCTGCGCCAATGCAAAGGTTACCTTATCCACTGCATAATGGGCCCGCGGCAGTCTAAAACCAACCTGTTGCCCGGGGCTTTCGCCCGGCACCCAGCCCTACTCTCACGGGTTAGTCACTTCCAAAATCATCAGCATGATTTCAGTTTTTAATTACTGCCTTATGAGATACCGATTGGAGCGCTCTACTAGGGCGTCCGCACGCTGAACATATCGTTTATGTCCTGCCGTCGTGACGTGGTCTGGCACTATCCCAGTTTGAAAGGAATAAGGTAAATGTCGCCTTAAACTACATCAGCAAAAAAAGGTACCTAGCGTTCCGGCTCACCCCGCTCACCCTGTGCACCGGACGTTCCAGGCGCTTATAACATAAACTCCTGTTCGGGTGGCGTCCGCCCGGGCTCATTCCTTGCGGAAGTGAAAGGGCCACGTCTAATCTATCCAGACGGGCAACTGAGCGTCCGGAGGCATTGGAGGTGGCCCTTTTGCGTCCTGACGCATTTCACCCCCTCTGGCGCAGCCACCCCCCTGATACTCTACATCAGCAAAAAAAATCAGTTTGCGTTATTTGCATTTCAGCGTACCCTGCATCTTCTGTCTGCGTTCTGTGGGACAGTTTTTTTGAAGTTATGTAATCAAAAAACCTGTTTAATTTTAAGATTAATCTAACAATTACGTAGACAAACATGAATTTTCAGCCCTAACGGACAACATTTACATGTCCATTTTGGCTTCTGAAGTTTAAAACTAGATTCATGGGATGCACAGGATGCTGACCAGATGCAAACTCCACTACAGGGTGCATTCAGATGCGTGTGGATGCAAAATCGAGTTTTTTTGCTGATGTACCCCCAGCACCCAGCCTCTTCATCCCTTCGCTGCCAATTCACCCTTTCCCATGCTGCCCTTTTGCGGACTTCTTGCGGACGTGACCTCTCTCCTTCCGGCCTCCCCTCGCGATACGCCCGCCCACCAGCTTTCTTTCCATGATACCCTCTCTGCTTTAACCCCCTCACTAAACTCTCCCTGAATCCATTTCGCATCCGGAACCCCACTAACATCACCTCGGCTTCTGCCACACTCCCGGATTCCCTCAGTCCTCTCACGTATTCGGCGGACGTTTTCCCGTCATTACTCCCTCTGCCCTCATCTCTCCCAATACCTTTAGCCCTTCCTCCTCTACCCTCTGATCCCAGCCCCTCTTCTCCCATATCGGGCGGACCTCCCCCCTCTCTTGCCCTTTCCTGCAGCTCTCACCTCAGCCCTCCACATCCTCTCTCGTCTACTCCATGCCTCTCGCCGCCTCCCCGGCCTCTTACAGTCGGCTTGCGGGCTCCCACCTTCTTCCCCGGCCTCTTACGGTCGGCTTGCGGGCTCCCACCTTCTTCCCCGGCCTCTTACGGTCGGCTCGCGGACTCCCACTGTCTTCCCCGGCTTCTCACAGCCCCCCAGACTCATTCCTGTGCCTGTCAACCTACAGCTACCTGCTAGACGACTTACCCAAACCTGGGCAGTTTATAACCATCTGCCCGACACATTCCCACGCCTTCCGAACTCCAATTCATCCAGCTTCGTATCACTACCAAACTCCCCCCTCGATGCGTCCTCATCATTGTCATATCCTGCCATCCTCGCGACCCGATTTCCCCGCTCCTTTGCGATTCTCGCCTCCAATGTCGTCCTTTTCCGCTGGATTATTCGACGTTGCCAAACTCTTCCCATTTTGCCCCAAGATCGTGTCTGACGTTCCGGCAGGCCTATCTATCCGTTAGCTGACCTTTCACCCAACTCGAGTACTTGCTGTTTTAAAAAGAGTCAGTATGCCCTGGCCATTGGGGGATCCGGACACTTTCGCAACCTGCCGGTACACATTGATTTTCTTACCCCCGGAAGTGGCCCTTGTGAAAGCCACATTATCGATACAGATGCCAGACGGCCAACATCACAGTGAATGCAATAATATGCTGGGTGTCGGACAGATAAACGGGCTAGCGATATTATCCAGGAAACCCACATCCGTCATGCCTTTCGTTTTCGGGCCAGAGTAATATTGAGCAAATATCACACCCGGAATCTGGGGCGCCATGAATGTAAGAGAAATTGGCTGTCCGCCGGATTAGATCGATTAACTCTTACTCCGCTTAGAAACAATCACGACAAATGTCAAAAAGATACCTCCTAGCTGCCCGGCGGGCAAATGAACCTATCCTCCTCCAGTAGGTATCCCACTCTTCGTGCACAGGCTGTAGGATCCTCAATATTGAGCTTATAGAGTTCTGTTATAGCCTTCTTTGCTGTATGGAGATACTGAGATCTGCATCCGCTGTGCTTTGCCTGGATCTGCAAATCAGTTACCAGCAGCGACTGCATTTAGTCTAGGATAGGATGCTGGTTATCGATTAAGGGTAACTTACCACGTCATTTGAGAGCGGGGTAGCATCAGCAAAGTCGGGAAAGCCTCATGGGGTCCGGGCATCCCTCCAACATGTGCGGACCTATTCAGTCAGGGTAATTGGGTCCTGAAACGGATTGACAAAGATCCTCCAGTCCCACATCAGTTACGTCATGGGATCTGGCCAGAGTGGTATGCTCAAGCCTGCCTGCCATATTTCGCCTGCTGCTGGCTTGCTGTCTTCGGCTGTCCAATTCCCACACCGTTGGATCTGGGTGACTTGGGGTTATCACCAGCATCTCAAGTGGATTCAAGTCTGTGGGCGAACAGGAGGGAATGGGAGATGTAAAACCGTTTTGGCTAACTCATACTTGAGCAGAAGTTCTCCGTCCAGGGTAACAAATCCTCCTGCTGGAATTCTGTGTATTCCCAGGGGTGATTGTGAGTATCGAGCGCTGCGAGCTACGGAGTTCACGCCCAATTGGTCTTTGCGCTCCCCAGGCCGATGGATGATCCGTATCGTCCCCATGCTGGCCTAACCTGGTTTCCTCACTCTCCTCACTCTCCTCACTCTGGCCGTCATTACCCTCATATTCCCCATCATTAGAGTCTAGACTCTCATCCGCTGAGTCTAAGACCCACTGCCGGTTGTACACGACAGGCTCTGGTCCCTGGAGTCGTGAAGAAGCTGGCTCCCGCAAGGCATCTCTCCTCCTACGTACAGTGGACTTAGCCATAACAGACTCCACACTGGGTAATATTATTAGAGTTAATCTGTCCCTGGACCCAGATCCTTGGAAACGTAGGCGAAGGCCCTCCCTTCACCTTTGCCTTTCCTGCCGCCATGAACGTGCTCAGTCCGGGATAAGCTGCCGCTGTTGTTGAAACATAGTATGCAGATAAATAGTAATAGAAGCGAATTGGATTGTATGACGTTGAGGTGCACGTGGTGTCAGGCAGGCTCTATTGGTAGGTAACTAAGGGCACGATATGGGGTGTGCCCTTGGAAGATTGAAACGGTCGGCCCAGCCTCCTTAAGAACTAAGGACATTCACAGTTCATCACTCGCTTTCATATCCACTGGGGTCAGCACACACAGCATGTCCAAACTGCAGCTTAATCCCTGATATAGGAATCTGCACCCGAAGACTTGGCCGCGCTGCGCTTTCACAGGGCCAATACGCGTGTTAGGTACTTGGGGTTCCTGAACAGCATGAAAAAAGGTTTATCAGAATGTACGGACTAATCTAGTTTGAGTAGGTCTGCCAAGCCGATAGAAACAAATGTGGCTAATGCTAGGGCTTGGGCCCTGAGACTAATCTCAGAATGTACAGTCTGCTGCTAAGGCTCAACGGATGGGATATAAGATGAAAAGCTAGGATAGGAATAGTAATGAAAGGGGCAACCGTGAACTAAAAACCGCAAGAGAAGAACAAGCATGATCCACACAAGTCCAAAGAGCAAACCGCCCAAGCCAGCAGAGAGAACATATACGAAACGAAAAAGACCTAGAAAAGAGAAACAATGATCTGCGAAGATTTCGAGAGCAGGTGCCACGAGCCGACCCGGTAAACGCAGAATAGCTGACAAACAAGAATGGTCAGCAAAACACTAAGAGGGAGCCCGTAGAGCAACAAAGTCTCTGTAGACTAAATTGGATTTGGGCAACCCGGGGACGGCAACAGCCAGGCCAATGCAAACAAGAAATGTGCCGGAAAAAATACAGGAATAACTAGCAAAACTCTAAAAGTTAAACTCCCAGGGAAAAATACGCAAAGGAAACCTGTGCAGGATCTGCGGAAAGTCGCAGGTCTAAGTTAAGTATACTGATCCAGGCAAGCAGCCCCGACGTAGAGGGCCAATCTAGAACAGAAATAGTCAGGAAACAGCGTGAATAACATGCACTGTAGAAACACAAGTGAAAACACCAAAAGGAAAAGCTGAAGGGTCCATCATGGCCTAGTGCTTGTTAATTGCGTGAAATGGAGGTGCGCCCTTGGCTAGGTAGGCATTAGCGACATTGGTCGGTACAGGAAAGCTTTTTTAGCAGAGCTAGTAAGCCAGGACAGAAACGGCCTTGAGGAGACTCCCAACCCACGGTTTTGCCGGAACTGGGGCAGACCTTGCCAACAGAATGGATGAAAAACCTGGTAGTGGTAACCGGAACTTACCAGGTGTAGGGTATACAGTTGAGTCGGTTGGGTAGTCAGCGGGCGGGCTTAATTCTCGTCCGACATCTTCTGGTGTCAGAATATCCGGATACACATCTCCGGTACGCTGATGGGAGGGGCAATGGCGTCTGCCGGGCGTATCGACTTGTGTCGCCAATCTGTTGACAGGCTGCACGGCCTTTGAGCCCAGCATCAAAAGATGCGCGGCTGACCTTCTCGCCTCTGCCAGCTCAGAAGCTGCAGATGCATGATGGTGACCCGGATTGGGAGTAAACAGAGATGGACTCTTTGTCAGACTAGGCCAGTCAGCAAGTTGCCGCCTGAGATTATGCTCCCCATCACGTGGGTCCGGCTCAAGCTCAATGCCGGCATCAATTGCCTCCACCTGGTGGGCCACCTTCCTCTTGGGTTCCGGAATTCCATCCGAACCCTATGGCTCATCGTCCTCTTGCATGACCACAAGGTTGCGTTTACTAGGGTAATGGGCTCGGGTCGGGGATGCTTTCATAGGTCAGTCTCCCGTTCTTCTTGTCTAGTAGATCACAAAACACGGGTTCCCAAGTTAGCATGAGGGACAGAAGCTTGCGGACCGGAAGACTCAGCATCAGCAGAAAAAAAAGGTTGCACCAGGACGCACCCCATGCTCCCTGTGCGTCCGGCGGTCCAGGCGCAGAGAAAGTAAACTCGCGTTCTGGGTGTGTGGTCTTATATTGGGTGCTGGTGGACAGGGGTCCAGGCCGCCCGGACGCACCAGACGCAACCAAGGACTCAGAAGGTACCCGACGCAGAAAGGTTCTCCGGACGCAAGCAGGTTCTCCGGACGCAACCCTATAGGAGAGTAGAATAGTGGAAGTACTCAGGTGTAACTGTTACGAGGTAGCCAACACGGTAGGATTCCGGGCTAACTAGGCCGAGGATATTCGAAACAACGGAATATAGGTCAGGAAGGCTCAAGAAGAATTGTTTGATAAAGTAATAGAAGAATATCGTAATAACTTATAATATTGTTAAGGTCTCTTCTCCGTTGCTTGATGTTATTCTCAACCATCGGGGAGAGCCCTACTATTTATACTAATGTTCACGCTACTTTGACTTCTCTAGTAAAGAAGTATCTTTCTAAGAATTCAGTTCGTCAGAACAAAGTGCGAACACTGTTTGACCCTGAATCTTGCCCAGCTTGACTCTGAGAATCTCCCAACTGCTATTTCTTCTGAGGGTGTCCCCACTCCACCAGTAGCCAGTCTTCGATCTCTTCGTCCTGATAGACTATAATGGAATATGCAGTCTAAATGCCTACATACCAATAGTATCATGAGTATGGAGT
>Ga0307517_10011133_pt1 | contig 12492 bp, 8 predicted proteins | sample 23_EM_MG_FD_194515 | JGI IMG/M metagenome (GOLD analysis project Ga0307517, IMG submission 194515) | Populus trichocarpa ectomycorrhiza microbial communities from riparian zone in the Pacific Northwest, United States - 23_EM | ecosystem: Host-associated > Plants > Roots > Unclassified | place...
TTTCCAGATCCGGAAAAAATTATAATTTTTTTAAACGTTAAAAAATTATTCAAGTGTTGCTAACATTGTTTTTTAGCGGAAAAATAATTTAAAATATATGGAGGTTGATCTGATATGATTGGGTCAGCTTAGTAGGTTTAAAGGAACTCAAAAGATCAGTAAAAATATAGTTTGACTAAGAAAAATTCAAGACAACATATTTCTTAAAAATAGTGAGATGATAACATATTGTATCGACTTGGGTTAACTTGCTAAATCCACAACCATGGTCATGAAACCATGATAACTCCATAATAAACAAATTAAAACAAATTATGAAATCTAATTCTCAATCAACCTAATGTTGAAGGATAAAATTAAAAAAGAACCCGTAAAAACTAACTCAGGTCAACCCGGATTAACTTACCAAATACACAAACCAAGTTATGAAACCAGAATAACCCTATAGAAAGAAAATAAAAAGAAATTATAAAATTAAATTATCAATCAACTTAATGTTAAAGGAAGAAATAAAAAAAAAGAGTCATAAAAGAACGATCAAAGTAAACTTGGGTTAACGGGTTAAACCCATGACTTAGGATATCCTCATAGAAAGCGAATTCAAAAATGATTTGAGTCCACCCAAGTTAACAAACAAACCCGTGACCCGGGTCGTAAGGCTAGGATAATTCTATAGAAGCAAATCGAAACAAATTATAATGCACAATTTCTAGTCAACTTAATATTAAAAGATAAAATTAAAAAAAAAATCAATTTAAAAAGGACTAAAACATAACCCAAGAAAATTCAGGTTAACTCGCTAAACTCGTTACTCAGGTCATGAGACTAGAATAACCTTATAGAAAATAAACCAAAGCAAAACAAATCATAAAACTTAATTCTCATTCAATAAAATGTTGAACGATAAAAAAATAACTTAGTTTATGATGTTACACACTTATACTAGACATTCCCAAGACATTAATATGATTTTTCCTAAGGATTTCCTTACATGTTAACATTTTTTCTCCTCTCTTTTACCAAGTATGAATGATATACAAATATGGTGTTGGAAACCAAATTTTCACCTATCAATTTAATCCCTCATTTAAACATTTTCATCCTTTTGAGCATGATGAAAATATGATTTTGAGTTCATAGAATTAGAAACCAAATTGTTTTCCTCCTTTACTGGTGATCATCAAGTCACATTGATAAAACTATTTCTGATGGGCCTAAAAAACCCTTATGACCCTCCTTCTTTGGACACACCCAAGGGAATGAGTATGCTCCAAGTGGGGGGGCATGGCAATGTGCCAACCCAATAATTAGACTTGACAATCAACCAACTCTAAGGTAATGTAGGTCTGGTAAACATGTTAGACCCAAGGCACTTGGATCTGACAGTCAGCCAAGTCCAAGCTAACGTGGGTCTGGTAGTTTGCCAGACCCAAGGCACTTGGACTTGGCAATCCACCAAGTTCAAGGTAACGTGTGTCTGACAAACATGTCAGACCCAAAGCACTTGGACTTGGCAGTTAACCAAGTCCAAAGCATTTGGATTTGTCAAATCAGCCAAGTCCAAGGCACTTGGACTTGACAATCCGCCAAATCTAAGGTAATGTGGGTTTGGAAAACATGTCAAGCCCAAGACATTTGGACTTGGAAATCCGTTAAATTCAAGGTAAAGTGAGTCTGACAAACACGCCAGACCCAAAGCACTTAGACTTGGCAGTCAACCAAGTCTAAGGTAATGTGGGTTGGACAAACATGTCAGATCCAAGGCATGTGGACTTAGCAGTCAGCCAAGTCCATGACACCTGAACTTGATAGTTAACCAAGTCCAAGGTGACGTGGGTTTAGCAAACATGCCAGACCCAAGGCACTTGGACTTAGCAGTCAGCCAAGTCCAAGACAGCGACCATCCTCTCTGAGGTCTAACCACGGGGAAGAACTCAGCTTCTATAGGGTTAGCTACATTTGACATCATTAGTGGCGTCATTTGTGGGAAATTGATAAAAAGCCATAGGTTTTTTCCTAAAACTTGTTTTTAGCATTTTCAGGGCATTTCATGGTACATAACCAATGCCCCCTAGGGCTAGGAAGTGGGACAAATCAACTTGTTGTCATGGACACTTCTACCTAGCAAGAGCTTCAACAACTCACTAGTCACGTGCAACTCCTCACCCAGGTCGTGTTGACAACCCAATGACAAAATCAAACCATGCCACCCCAACAAGTTTTAACATCTTTAATAGCACATAATGCCTTAATGTTAGGGCCACCAGCTATGCAAAGAGCCCATAGACGATCACACTACATAAAGGAAACTAGACAACATGACATTCATGAAAGTTCCTCAAGGGATCACTCACGATATACACACCCATGCACAGAACAAACACTCCAAATGCACTTCTCTTATTTACTATGGGATAAACATCGGTCACCATAATCGCCATTCTATGTCAAGCCCTTCAGGCTCCCAGGAGCCCAACAGACAAAGAGCTAGGAGATAGTTCGTGCATGAGCACGCCCAAGGAAATGAGCATACCTAGGGGAATGTTTATAGTCCCCATCAGTAGAGGGTTTCTTCCTTGTCCAAATGCATATTGAACACTCAAACTCCTCAAGGACTACTTTCCTAGGAATATGAGTTTGGACAACTATGATGGCTTAATCGACCAAAAGGAGCATGTGTAAAATGTACGTATTAGCTTGGAGTTGATCATCCAAGACTATGACGCAATGTGCAAGATATTCCCTTCAACTTTTAGAGGATTTGCGCATGCTTGGTATAACAACTTGGAACCAAACTCTATTGAAGGTTTAAGTGACCTATGTGCAAAGTTAGTGGCACACTTTAGCACCAACATAACCACCAAGAAAACCTCCACAGAGCTTTTCAGTGTTGCCCAATAAGAGGGCGAGTCTATATGTGTATATTTAAGAAGATTCAATGTGGAGATGCTCAAAGTTAAAGAATTGATTGAGCTAGTAGTCTTGGAAGCCTTAATAAGAGGAGTAAGGGAACATACCCTCTGGAGAAAACTTTATGTTTTACTAGATAAAAGCTTGTCCAAAGTAAATCAATTTATGAAAAATCATATACGGTTGAAGAGGCCAGTTTACTTCGACATAGACCTTCTTATTTTTACAAGGACAACTAACATCAATGATTTTTCAAGTGAAGTAATTAGGGTACCCGAAGCTAACATCTTTGTGCCACCTCTATGATATGTTTTCTCCTAAGAGCCTCTCTCATACCTATCACTTAGATCACCTTAGGATGTATAATCCTTGATAAAAATGTTTTTTAAATATGAATGTTTATTCAAAATGACTTTTTATTTTCTCTAGGTAGTCACTTAAGACGGTAGCCCTACCACTCTCCAAGGGATAAATGTGATCTCCTTAGTGCTACATGCACCAATCTCCAAGGGATGGATGTGATCTCCCCAATGCTATATGCATTAATTTCCAAAAGATATATGTGACTCCAAGGGATGAATGTGATCTCCCCAGTGCTATATGCACCAATCTTCAAGGGATGGATGTACTCTTCTTAGTGCTATATGCATCACTCTCTAAGGGATGAATGTGATCTCCCCAGTGCTATATGCACCACTCTTCAAGGGATGGATGTGATCTCCCCAGTGTTATATGTACCCATCTTTAAAGGATATATGTGATCTCCTCAGTGTTATATGTACCCATCTCTAATGGATGGATGTAGTCTCCCCCATGCTTTATGTACCAATTTCTAAAGGATGGATGTAGTCTCTCCAATGCTATGTGCACCACTCTTAGCGGAGGCCTCTTAAGCCCTATGACAATGATGGGAAAGCTGCTAGCTCCTACCCTCCAAAGAACTTATAATCACTTAGAAATTTCTAAGCATAGGTTTACTATTTTTGGGTTCCCACTACCCACTTAGAAATTCTCTAAATATGGGATCAACACTCGATTTGTTTTGAGGTAGGAATTCCTCCAAAGCGAGTTGATTTCCTTCGATGGGTCCCCCCGACCATTTAGAAATATTCAATGAACTCGTTATAACAACCGAGTATTTTTACAAGTCTTTGTGTATCAATATCACAAAGACTTGGGGGCTATTGATAAAACTATTATTACTGGGCCTAAAAAACCCTTATGACCTTTCTCTTTTGGGCATACCCAAGGAAATAAGCATGCCCCAAGTGAGGGGGCTTGGTAGTGTGTCAAGCCTGATATTTGAATTTAGTAATCAACCAAGTCCAAGGTAACATGGGTCTGACAAATATGCCAGGCCCAAGGCACTTGAACTTGGCAGTTAGCCAAGTCTAAGGTAACATAGGTCTGACAGTCCACTAGACCTAAGTGCCTTGGGTTTTGCAGCCAGTCAAGTCCAAGGCACTTGGACTTGACAATCCGCCAAATCTAAGATAACGTTGGTCTGGCAGACATCTCAGGCCCAAGACATTTGGACTTGGCAGTTAGCCAAGTCCAAGGTAACGTGGATCTAACAAATATGCCAGACTCAAGGCACGTAGACTTGGCAGTCAGCCAAGTCTAAGGTACTTGGATTTGACAGTCAACCAAATCCAAGATAACGACCATCCTCTCTCTTAGACACGCCCAAATGAATGATCATCCTCTCTTAGGTCTAACCTCCGGGAAGAACTCATCTTTCATCGGCTTAGCTACATTTGACATCATCACATATATAGTCTATTAACATTAACAGAAATATCATTTACAAACATGAGAAATGTTTTTCTTGATAATTTTATATTGCGTAATTCTTATAAATTGACATCATCATCTTTACAATTTGGAGCTCTGCCAATCAAAACAAGGGGAAAGATTTTGCTGAGGAAACGACCACAACTACATTCAATATCAATTGCCTATTTTCCTTAACATAGCCCAAATGAATTAAAATACTAATCGATATTATTGATTATCAAAACAAAAAAGACTTCATACAATATTTTTTTTTGTCAAATTATATTTTTTTTTATTAATTGTTAGATAGAGATATGTTTAGATTAATATTGTTTATGATTTTAATTTTAATTTTAATAAAGTTAATATTTTTCAATTCAAACACATTTTAAGAAATACTTTCAAATGTATTTTAAATCTATTACCAGACACAACTAAGTATATTGTATACTATGAAAAGGTGAATTTTTGTTTTTCTAGAGGTCATTAGAAAGTGGACTCGTGTTACATTGCGTATAGGATTTTGTCAAAGAACCAACTCAAACTAAAAGCTTAAGCTATTAGGTGAGGTCCTAAAATATGATTTATATAATTTTTTAACACATCCCTCAAGTAAAAGCCCTTTGAGATTGAAACTTACACAGACCCATATTACCTTGTGCTTATTTTTTATCAAATAGAATAAGGATAGTGAGATTCGAACTCGTGACTACTTGATCAATAAGGTTCTGACATCATGTCAAAGAACCATCTCAACCTAAATGAAGATATTCTTATTACTTTTGGCTCTCTTCTACTTGTATATGTTTCTTTCTTAAAAGTGTGCTTCATGGAGTAACTAGACGCCACTAGTTATTCCCGCTACATCATAAAAAATTTCCTTTCGAGGAGTAAGTGCTAATAGGACAAGAAAATGTATGGCTGATACAAATATCAAGGGAATAAATTGGTCATTACTTGAATTTTGAGGGGCTTTAGTTGTCAACCTTTAAGAGTGGTATGTGGGGAAAAATTAGGGATGACAATGGATAATCACGGGTTGGGTTTTGTATTATATATACCTGAATCTGAACGGGTAAAAATATTTTATATCCGAACCCGACCTAATCATGTTTTGAGTACCTATCGGTATTTATAACCTGAACTCAAACTATTTAATACATAATTAGCTTAATATACATGTAATTTTTTCAAACTTTAAGGTTATTTATTTATTCGGGTTGTTGTGACGTGCACGACTTCGAAAGGCATAACTGCCTCCTTGAATAAAAGGGATTTTTGAGTTTAATCATAAAGTTATTATTAGAGTGAGTCACCACCTAGTATAATAATTATTAAGAAACCTATTTTCCTGCAGCTTAAATGGATGGTTCTAGCTTGGTCTAGTTGATGGGTTTGGCTGGTTGGTTGTTGGTTGGGATGCCTGTAGCCTTGCTGTTAGGGTTACTATTGTTGATTTCTGGTGCAGTTTAACTGGTTTGTTAGCTAGTTGGGCAATTTGGTTTTGTGCGGCTTTGCTGATTGTTAGGGTGTTTTCCCCTATTGCAGTGTTGCAATGCCTGCATTTTGTTAACGAGTAACCTCTGCTTATGGCCTTGTTGTGTCTGGTTCTATTTTCCTGTAGCAGTGTTGCTAGTGCTGATGCAATATCTGTCTGCTCTATCAGTTGCTTTCATGTTATGGTAGTAGTTGGTAGTTGTGCCTTTGGAGCCTTGTTCTCTGTAGGTGCTTTCCTGGCTGTTGGAGCTGAGGATGGCTTGCTGCTTGTCTGGGTGCTGGCATTGCTAGTGCCTACTTTTTTTTAGGGCACTGTTCCTGGCAGTTTGTTATGTCTGTTTGCTGCTTAATGCATCGTCTGTTTTGTTGGAGATTTGCTTTCTGCAGGTCTTCTTCTAATGTTATGATTGGAGGGCCCCTTGGGGCTAGTCTGCTTGCAGATTTGTTGGTTGCTGATTTTGTCAGTTCGTTCAGGGAGCTTTTTCCCTCTTTGGTTGTATTTGCTTGTTCAAGGGAACCTGTTCCCTTTGCTCGCTTATATGTACATGCTTGTATATTCTGACTTGCTGGTTTCCAGCTTTGTTTCGCTTTTGATCTATAAAATTTATTACATTTGATCAAAATTTTTTTATTAAGAAACCTATGGTCTGCGAGAGTCTGGGTAAGGGGACCAATTATAATTAGAGAGAGGTAAACTGCATTGTTGATTGATTGTTAATCTAAGTCATGTTTTTGTTTGTTGGTCTTATCTAAGGTTTAAGGCAGATCTTCCTTTGTGAGGAAGTTTCTACCTTATCAGGTTAAATCCTAACTGTTCCAAGGCCCTAATTTTAACATCATATTTATTTTTAATTTTGTATCTTTAATACCTAAGAGTATACTTTAAAGTGTAATTTTATATCCCCCGAATATTAAAGTCTACAGCTAAATCCTAACACTTCAAATACTAATTAAACAAATTAATTGTTATGAGATTTTTAACATTTTGGTTAAACCCTAACGGATAATCATAAAATAATTATGATATCCATTTTGTATTTTTTTTTTAAATTTCAGAGAAAAATCAGGTATTTTTAATACCTGGTTTGTATTTTACAGTTTAAGTATACAACTCGAAATTAAGCAAAAAAGTTGAAAAACAAGTGAGAGAATTACATATAATTTCAAAATGATCCCTGAATTCTTTAGAATTTTTTGAAGTTTTTTAGGGTTTGTTTCGTTAGACATAAATATGAGGGCATCCTAAAATTAAAAGGAAAGCTCTTGGGGTGTATTTGTCAAACACACCCTAACGACCCAAAACAAGGCATTAAGTTCTTCACAAAAAGAATGTGCCAAACACACCCTTAAATTTGGGTTAGCCTTAGCCCAACCCCCTGGAATGGGGTTTATTGGGTCTCGACTCAAGTCCAAACTACCTGGTTAGGCCCAAGCCCAACCCAATTCACCTATGTTGGACTGGAAAACAGCCTAACATGCTTTTCTCTTTATTTGTAAGTGGGTTGGGTTTCATCAAGTCCATCCAACTTGGTCACTAGCCCAGATCATGACCAAGTTGGCAGAACATGAATTATTCATTCACGTTTTGCATGTTTATTACAATGGGGTAATTAAAAGGAATATGGGAGAATAAGGCTTACTTTAAAAAAACATCATTAAATAAAACAACACGTTAACAAAAAGGTGGATGCAACATCATTTTTTAAACATTACAAACCTTTTTTTATGCTTATAACTACAAATCTAAACCAAAACAAATAATAAAAAAGAAAAAGAAAAGCAGGCCATAAAGGACCTGCTTTTGGGTCTATAATGTATACCCAGAACAACTACTCTCTCTTGGTTTCCCTTTAGGAATTTTTGCCTCTCACAAACTTACAAAATTGAAGAAAACTTTTGTTTAGACTTTTGAACCTCTATCTTTATATTTCTTATTGATATTTCTCTTTTTTTTCCTATCTTTTTTCTTTTTTCTTTCCCTTTTTTTTTCGAGCCTCTTATCTTAATCTTGAAGGGGTATTTATAGGGTTTTACTACGATTTTGGGAGGCCTTGAATCAATTTCCGACCTCTTGATCTTGAGGGAAGTGTTGCAAATCCTTGATAAAAACCCATTGAGGAGCCTTTGTGTGTGAACACATGAAAACCAAATCATTTTTTGCATAATGGTTGCACTGTCAAAACTGACCGAGTTGCCCACTTTCGAGGCCTCGTGGTAGCAATTTTGACATTATCATTGTCTGAGACCACCTGAAGTTGGTAAAGGGAGTGCATACCTTTCATTTGGATCAAACCATACTCAATTTGGAGGTCTGTAACTTCATATTTATACGTTTGAAGTTGTCAACTCGATTAGCCAAAACTGTCAAAATAGAGGTGCAAGCTGACGAACGATATGTCATTCACCTTCTCTTCATTAAGTCTGAATGACACATCATTCAAGGTTCTTAATTTTGGATTTGGAAAAATTCAATTTAGCCCATGTTCTTCCAATTGTTTTTAATTATACTTGTAATTACCTCAAGACTTTTAATTTCATGCAATTTCACATTTGCCAAGCTCAATTATCAGCCCCAAAGTTGACTGCTATTTTCATTTTACCTATATCTGGAGTTCTAGAGCTCCAAATTAAACGAGGTTAGATTTATTGGAAAGCTAACACCCCAAGCTATAACTTATATGACGATCCCTTTCCTCTAAGTTTATCATGTTTAAGCCCGAATCCTCTTTAGAATCAAGGTGATGAATCTGTCCACTTTTTGTCGACGGTGTTTAGATGAACTTTCCATTATCCCCTTTCCCCCCTTTTTCTCTTAAGACACCCATTCTTATGTTTTTCCTACATTTCACGACTCCTCCTAAGCCGAACCATAAGCTATATTTGTGGTTAATAATTTTGTTTCCACCTCACATAACACACGCATTTGACTCACAAAGTTTTCTAGTATCAAGTTTTCATGCTTTTCCTATTAGTAAGCTAAGAAAGATCAAGGAAAAGGTGAATAAGGGCATGGAAACACCTTTTCAAATCTCACTAGAGGGGTTAGTGATAATGGGCAGGTGAATTTATTTATCGGAAGATAAACACTGAAAGATGAAGTGTGGAGAGAAGCCCATGAATCTTGATTTGCAACGCATCCTGAAAGTACCAAGATGTATAGAGACTTGAAGGGATATTACTGGTGGCCTGACATGAAAAGAGAAATAGCAGAATTTGTGTCAAACTATAGGAAATTGCAGCCAATATCAATCCCAGAATGGAAATGGGAGGACATTACCATGAATTTTGTAATAGTATTTCCAAGGGGTAAGAAGGGTAATGATGCTATATAGGTGATTGTGGATCGGCTAACGAAGTCTGCTTTATTTTTACCCATGAAAATAACAGATTCAGTAGATAAGTTAGCTAGGTTATATGTGAACAAGGTGATCAGATTTCATGGGGTGCTAGTATCTATTATGTCAAATCGAGATCCAAGGTTCACATCAAGGTTATGACCAGGTCTACAACGAGCATTGGGAACTAAAGTGAACCTAAGTACAACGTTCCATCCTCAAATGGATGGTCAGTTTGAACTTTCCAGACTCTCGAAGATCTTCTAAGGTCATGTGTGTTAGAATTTAGAGAAAATTAGGAAGATTTCTTGCCATTGGTGGAGTTTACCTATAATAATAGCTACCAAAATACTATAGGTATGGCTCTGTACGAAGCACTGTATGGGAGGAAATGTCGTACCCCGATCTATTAGGATGAAGTAGGGGAAAGGAAACTCCTGGTACCCGAGAAAGTGCAAATGACAACTGATGAGGTGAGGGTAATCAGGAAAAGAATAAAGGAACCTTAGGATAGGCAAAAAAGTTACGCGGACAATTGGAGAAGGCCTTTAGAGTTCCAAGTAGGAGATTAAGTATTTTTAAAAGTGGCACCTTAGAAGGGCCATCATTGGATTTAAAATGAAAGGAAAACTCGTCCAGAGATATATTGGCCCTTTTGAAATTATAGAAAGAATCAGGCCATTTGCTTATCAGTTGGAATTGCCCTTATATCTGGATAAGATTCACAATATGTTTCATGTGTCCTTGTTGTGGAAAGCAAAGATAAATCCCTCACAAATGTTACCACAGGTTCCTATAGAAATAAAATGGTATTTGGCGTTGGAGACAAAATCAATTAAAATATTGGATTGGGGTGAAAAGGGTGTTAAGGAATAAAAGAGTTCCACTAGTGAGAGCATTATAGAGAAACTCTCAGATAAAAAGAGGAGACATGGGAGAGGGAATATGATATTAAGGAGAAATATCCGCATCTATTCTCCAATATAGGTACATGACTTAAATTTTAAGGATGAAACTTCTATTAGAAGAGAAGGATGTAACCCCCGAGAATAAACTTTTACATAAATTGAAAATAATATAAATGGAAAAAGGGAAATTAGATAATTAATGTACAAATTCAAATAATTAAATTGCTAAGGGGGTTTTTTTAAATAAAAAAACAGAAAAGAGTTATCACCAAATTGTAAAAGAGAGAAAGAATGGGCCACAGTATAATTAAAAGAGAATGAGACGATAAATACCCCATTCTCTCCATGTGGTTAGCTGCATAAGGTAAGAAAGAGGAGGGGGGAGATTTCAGATTTTTCTCCACCAAAATTGAGGGAAAAACACCAAAAATTTTAGGGCTGTACAAACTTTAAACTACTAAGTAGAGAGAACACTCATTGACAAAGAAATTAACAAGGAAACAAGTGAAGTTCTGAATTTGTGCGTTTCGACCCTCAATTGAACAACAAACTTCTATTTTATTTAATTTGGCTCCTGATTTCGTCAATTTTAGACCCTACATTCACGAGTCTTTTTCAGTTTGGTCCTTGGCTTTGAATTTCTTCAATTAAGTCCCTAATTGCTCATCAAACTTCAATATTGATGCATTTAAGTCCCTGATTTGACCAAATTAGCTCTTAAAATTACAATTCGACCCCCAGACTTTAATTTCTTCCAATTAAAATCTAAATTGACTTCAAAAATCAATCTTTCTTGCGATTAAGCCCTCAATAAATTCAATTAGACCTTGAGAAATTTCAATTGAGTCCTTGAATATCTAATTTTGAATTTCCTTCCTCAAAGTGGATTTTCCTTTGCCAATAGAGCCTTTATTAGTAAAAAATACACTGCCAAATTTTTCAATCTTGTATATTTTAATCTTCCTTAACCAGTCTTTGGCAATTTACTGGGCGTTCTAGTATATTCTTCTCACCGATATATTTTTTTATTTTCTTCCAACATTTGTTTCAATTTTTTTTTGTATTTTCTCTTCTTTTTTTTTATGTGGGGGCCTAAAAATGGGTAACAACAAATACTTCTTCTTTACAATACTTACAAAGCAAAGACTTGTCAAGTGCTTTGCGTAGTAAGTTTGGAAAAACAAATGAAATGTTCTTCAAAACTAGTCTTCTCAAAACTTTTAGTTTGATTGACCTAAAACTCTATCTTTGTAGCAATTGTAGACCTCAAGATTTTTAACTATATCCGAAATTCTAGAACTTTGTTTTAAACAAGGTTGGTCTCGTTGGAAAGCTTAGACACAAGGCTACAAGTCTTTAGAAGGGAGGAGAATCGAGTTCTACCCCCAAGACACTCGAAATTACTCGTCAATGAATCAGACTTACTGCCCTATAGGGTCTGTCATGACTCAGTCTCGATTGGTGACTCATAATTGGAGTTCTATAGCTCCAAATTGAGTAAGACCAATTTTCTTAGTTAGTCAACATCCAAAACTACAATCCCTATGAGGAACTCAATTCTAATTCTCTCATTCTTTTACTCGAATTCTCTCTGAAAGTCAAATTTTCTTCTTTTATCTCAACTCCTAACCATATCACATACCATATAAGAGTGCCAAAAATAACTTTTAAGAGCAAATTTACTCTATTTATTTCAATTTCCCCCTCTTAACATCATTTTTTTCTATTTATTTCAAAAATAAAAATAGATGATTAGTTCGCCAAGATTTCATCTCTATAGTTTATAATTTTCTAATATTACTTTTAAAGTTTTTATAAAGTCTCAATTCTATCATTCCCAAAAGAAAAAAAAATCAATTTTATACTTTACTACTAATTAATAGATAATAAAAAATTGAATTTTGATAATACAAAGCCAGCAAGGTCTAATAAGATCATTAATTTGAGAATATAGTTGGTTTCTACTGCAAATCACATTTACCAGTTGCTTCCTTGCTTATTTATATTCTGCCTTCACATGTAAATTAGGCTAAAATGTATTTAATTCTTAGCAAACAGTTATTCTT